>UMKA01041438.1_pt1 | contig 61489 bp, 44 predicted proteins | sample 1966211 | NCBI WGS metagenome assembly UMKA01 (sample SAMEA4836165, study PRJEB28245) | human gut metagenome | biome: gut microbiome; material: fecal sample | place: Denmark | collected 2008
TGCTCGTGCCGATGACGTCGCCTGCCGCGCCCGTGCCCGTGCGGCCGCCGGGTCCGACGCCCGCATGAACGGTTGCGCGCTGCCGGTCGCCATTGTGTGCGGCTCGGGCAATCAGGGCATTACCTGCGCATTGCCCGTCATGGAGTATGCCGAGTACCTGCGTTGCGACCACGAGCGCCTGGTGCGCGCCGTGATGCTGTCCGATCTTATCGCCGTGCATATCAAGAGCTATATTGGTGCGCTCTCGGCGTTTTGCGGTGCTATTTGCGCTGCGTGCGGCGCCGGCGCTGCGATTACCTGGCTGTGCGGTGGCACGCGCGAACAGATTGGCGCGACGGTCTCGAATACGCTTGGCAACGTGGGCGGCATCGTGTGCGACGGCGCCAAGGCGAGCTGTGCCGCCAAGATCTCGGCTGCCGTCGATGCGGCGATTCTGGGCCACGATATGGCCATGCAAGGCCGCGGCTTCCGCGCCGGCGAGGGCCTGATCCAAGATACCGTTGAGCAGACGATCGCCAGTATGGGCTACGTAGGCCGCGTGGGCATGAAGGCCACCGACGTCGAGATCCTCAACATCATGATCGGCAAAACCCAGGTCTGTTAAGACAGTTCGTCGGCTACTTGGTGTTCGTAGAAGGCTTCTACTACGGCGTTAAAGTCGCGGGCGAAGTCTTCCATGGTTCCGCGCCAGGTGGCTCGGCCGGGTTTTCCCTGGCCAACATAGGCAGTTTGAATGCCGCAGGCGGGACTGGGGAAGTCGCGCTTGGGATCGTTGCCCACCATAAGGACCTCGTGCGGCTCGAGCCCCATCACCTGAAGCTGCTCTAGATAGTAGGTGGCATCGGGCTTGCAGCGGGTGGCGTTTCCCATATGCGTGACGAGCTCAAAGGGGACGTCGGCCAGGTCGCCCCAACCCATGCGGCACTCGATGGCCCCCTGCGGAAAGCTGGGGTTGGTAAAGAGCGCGCAGCGCAGCCCCGCGTCCTGTACGGCCTGGAGCGCGGCGTGTGCGCCCGGCATGGCGTGGGCGTTAATGACATCGTCGTTCTTGTACGGAAGAACTTCGCGGTCATAGTAGGTAAACGCCTCGTAGATGAGGGGATCGGAGAGGCGGATCCCGCATCGGCGCTCGACCTCTTCTTGGTAAAACTCAAGATTGGTGCGGTTGTCCGTGCCGCTGCGGCGATTGGCGTTGAGGTCGACCAGGATGGTGCCGAGGCGTGCCATCGTGCCACCGCGGCTGCGGCGCCCGATATCCGCGAGCATCGAAGAGACATCCTTAAAATAGCGAAGGATGAACGCGTTGAGGTTGATGCTAAGAAGCGTTTCGTCCATATCGAAAACGACTGCTTTGAGCACGCGGGCACCTTTCTCGTAAATTTGATCTAGAGTCGTTGGCTCCGGATACTTTACCCCAAAGCGAATTGCCTGGCTGGTTATCGTCAAGTTGCGGAGACGTGTGTTCATAAGATTACGAAAAAGTCTCCACACGAGTAAAAAATCGCAGTTCACGCTTGAAATCGAACTCATTTCCCCGTAACCTATACGAACGTGATTGCATAAGCGTCACATTAGTATCTGTCGGCTCCCGAGTGTTCCTAAACGTTGTGTGCTTGTCGCACCCTTCTGTAGGTCCTAGCAATCGGGGCCCCGTAGTTCGAAAGGGGTCCACCTTTGAGTGAGATTCAGAACTCGTCCATTTTCTCTCTTGACGATGTCAACGAGGAGGAGATGAACAACCTCATCGACGGTACGATTACCGACTTTGATGAGGGCGATCTCGTTAACGGCACTGTCGTTAAGATCGAGCATGACGAGGTGCTCGTTGACATCGGATTCAAGTCCGAGGGCGTTATCCCGGTCCGCGAGCTGTCCATCCGCAAGGACGCTAACCCTGCAGACATCGTTGCACTCGGTGATCCCATCGAGGCTCTGGTTCTCCAGAAGGAGGACAAGGACGGTCGTCTGGTCCTGTCCAAGAAGCGTGCCGAGTACGAGCGTGCTTGGAACCGCATCGAGGAGAAGTTCAACTCCGGCGAGAACGTCGAGGGCGAGGTTATCGAGGTTGTCAAGGGCGGCCTGATTCTCGACATCGGCCTGCGTGGCTTCCTGCCTGCTTCCCTCGTCGACCTCCGTCGCGTTAAGGACCTCACCTCTTACATGGGCACCCGCATCGAGGCCCGCGTTATCGAGATGGACCGCAACCGCAACAACGTCGTCCTCTCCCGTCGCGTCGTGCTCGAGGAGTCCCGTAAGGCCGAGCGCTCCGAGATCCTGTCCAAGCTCAAGTCTGGTATGCGTCTCCAGGGCACCGTTTCCTCCATCGTCGACTTCGGCGCCTTCGTCGACCTCGGCGGTATCGACGGCCTCATCCACATCTCCGAGCTCTCCTGGAACCACGTCAACCATCCTTCCGAGGTTGTCAAGGTCGGCCAGGAGGTCGAGGTCGAGGTTCTCGACGTCGATCTCAACCGCGAGCGCATCTCCCTGGGTCTCAAGCAGACCACCGAGGATCCGTGGCGCGCACTGGTCAAGAAGTACCCCGTCGGCGCTATCGTCGAGGGCACTGTGACCAAGCTTGTCCCGTTCGGCGCTTTCGTCGACCTGGGCGAGGGCATCGAGGGCCTGGTGCACATCTCCGAGATGGCCAACAAGCACGTCGATCAGCCTTCTCAGGTCACCCACGTGGGCGACAAGGTTCAGGTCAAGGTCATGGAGATCGACCTCGACCGTCGTCGTATCTCCCTGTCCATGAAGTCTGCTGCTGAGACTCTGGGCGTCGAGATCGAGGTTACCCCGCTGCCTTCCGAGAAGAAGGACGAGGAGACCGACGCCGAGTAAATCGGTTTGACGATCACTTGTTTTAAGGGATCCGTCCGCAATGGACGGGTCCCTTTTTGCATTTGTTGCTGAGGTACGCGATGCTGCCCGTGCGCAATGCTGCCCGGGCTGTTCACAGGCTATTGGGTTGTCGGTGCATGAAAAATGCCGACATCCCGCCTCGGGGAGGAGGCGGGAACGCACCGAGTAGACGGAGGGGTGCGGAGCGCGGTCGCGTCTCGACTGACGACGTTGCCCATCGACAGGACCATTGTAGCGCATGGCGGTTCTTGGTTTATCGTGTCGAGCGCTTGTGTTGTGCCATTGCCTGCGGTGGCAGTGTGCTACACTCTTGCACTGCTGAGTGGGCCAGACGGTCGCGCGATGTGCTGCTTGCAGTACGCGTGAGGAAAGTCCGGGCTCCAGAGGGCGGGATGCCGGCTAACGGCCGGGCGGAGTGATCCGACGGAAAGCGCCGCAGAAAAGAAGACTCCCACCTGCGCCGTAAGGCGTAAAGGGAAAAGCTGAAACGGTGGTGTAAGAGACCACCAGCGTCGTGGCAACACGGCGGCTTGGCAAGCCCCATCCGGAGCAAGCGCGAATAGGAACGCTATGGGCCGGCCCGGTCCGCGTTCGGGTAGCGTGCGTGGAGCTGCGCGGTAACGTGCAGACAAGATAAATGACCGTTCACGACAGAACCCGGCTTACAGGCCCACTCAGCACTTTGTTGACGCTGCGAACCCGCCAGCGCGGCAATCTGCCTTTCAAGCCTTCGGGCATGACCAAAAGGTCAATGCCCTCGTCTTTCAAGGCACCTTGCTCGCGCTGGCGGGTTCTCGCTTTCGTTGACGGAATCATCGGCGGTGCCGTCCTTGGTATATCGCTGTTTTTGCCTGTTCATCGGCGTTTCCGTTCTATTTAGGCGGTCAATCGATGTGCCCTTTGCCGTATTATTGAGGCTGTTTGTTGCTGCGCTTTGGTTTGTTGAGGGGCTTTGTTGGACAGCTATTTTACTCTGCAATCGAATATTGAGGCTTCGGGCGAGTTTGTGGACCGCAAGAGCCGGTTTATTGCCCAGCTGGTCCATATTGAGTCCGAGGATGAGGCGAATGCCTTTATCGAGATGGTTCGCAAGCGTCATTACGACGCTCGACACAATGTTCCCGCGTGGATTTTGGTCGATGGGCGCGAGCGCCAGAGCGATGATGGTGAGCCGAGCCGCACGAGCGGCATGCCGACGCTCGAGGTGCTGCGCGGTGCGGGGCTCAAAAATGTTTGCTGCGTAGTGACGCGCTATTTTGGTGGCACGCTGTTGGGGCCTGGTGGCTTGGTGCGCGCCTATACCGCGGCGACGCAGGCGGCGGTGGCCGCGGCTCAGGAGGCCGGGCAGATCGTCGAGATGACAAGCGTCGTGCCGGTTGACGTGTATGTGGCCTATCCACAGTATGAGCAGGTGCTCCGCTTGGCGCAGGATTCGGGTGCCAAGGTTTCGGATACCGATTACGCGGATACCGTTACACTTCACTTGGTGTTTAAGGCGGGGGAGCAGGAGCCATTTTGCGCCAAGATGCGCGAGCTTATGGCGGGACGCGAGGAGATCGAGGTCGGCGCTCCCGAATTTGCCGAGTTCTGACGGCGACGGCCGGCGTGCTTTTGGATGGATCCCAAGCGCGCCGGCCGTCGTTTTATGTTGATGCCGTCTACTCGGCGAGCTGCTTTAGCACATCGCAGGCGATCTCGATGGCATCGTCGATGCAACCGGGGCAGCTGCGGAGCGGACCCTTATCCGATCCGATGCCCTTGAGCGTGCCACAGACGGTCGTCGTGTTCTTCTCGCCAAAACGCTTGGCGATTTCGCGCGACAGCTTGTAGGTCTGGCCCTTGGTCTTGGGGTTTTCCATGCCGTCGCTCATCACGAAGCCCATGATGGCCACGGCGCCCGAGATGGCGCCGCAGGTTTCGGTCATGCCGCCCATGCCGGCGCCAAAGCCCTCGGTGAGGGTAAAGGCGACCTGAGGGTCGAGTCCGACGGCAGGTGCGAGCGTGCAGGCGACGGCCTGCGCGCAGTTAAAGCCACGGGCGTGGTATTCGGCAGCCTGAGCCTGACAGGCGGTGATGTCGAGCTGGGCCGTATCAATTTGCTTCATCGTTGTCTCCTTGGTCACGGTGTACCCGCTTATGGTACCCGTGACGGTGCGTGTAATCATCGAGAGCTTCATGTATGCCTCATTTTTCTCTGTCGAGCAAATGCCCAAGGCTTGAGATAAATACCCCTGATCGATTTGTCCTATAACCTACCTTGGGGATGGGTTGAGAGGGGTGCAGGGTAGCGGTATCGTGAACCGAATAAAACGTAACCCAGGCAAGGGAGCTAGATATGAACGAGCAGACCATCGGTACTACATGTGTTCAGGGCGGCTATCACCCGGGAGATGCCGAGCCGCGCCAGGTGCCCATCTACCAGTCCACCACGTGGAAGTACGACACGTCGGAGCACATGGGCAAGCTGTTTGACCTAGAGGAGTCGGGCTATTTCTACAGCCGTCTGCAGAACCCCACGTGCGATTTGGTTGCCGCCAAGATCTGCGAGATGGAGGGCGGCACCGCTGCGATGCTCACGAGCTCGGGCATGGCGGCGAATTTCCTTGCGATCTTTAACGTGGCCGGTGCCGGCGATCACGTGGTCGCGAGCTCTGCCATCTACGGCGGTACCTACAACCTGCTGGCTCACACTATGGGCCGCATGGGCCTGACCTGCACGTTCGTCGCACCCGACTGCACCGATGAGGAGCTGGAGGCCGCTTTCCAGCCCAACACCAAGCTCGTCTTTGGCGAGACCATCGCCAACCCCGCGCTTGCCGTGCTCGATATTGAGCGCTTTGCCAAGGCCGCGCACGACCACGGCGTGCCGCTGATGGTCGACAACACCTTCCCGACGCCCGTGATGTGCCGTCCCTTTGAGTGGGGCGCCGACATCGTCACGCATTCCACCACCAAGTACATGGATGGTCACGCGGCCTACCTGGGCGGCGTCATCGTCGATCACGGTCAGTTTGACTGGATGGCCCATGCGGACAAGTTCCCGGGTCTCACCACGCCCGACGAGAGCTACCACGGCGTGACCTATGCCGAGAAGTTCGGCCGCGAGGGCGCCTTTATTACCAAGGCTACCGCGCAGCTCATGCGCGACCTCGGCCCCATGCAGAACCCGCAGGCGGCGTTCTTCCTGAACAGCTCGCTCGAGAGCCTGCACGTGCGTATGCCGCGCCATTGCGAGAACGGTCTGGCGGTCGCCAAGTTCCTGCAGGGCCACCCCAAAGTGCGCTTCGTGAGCTATCCGGGCCTGGAGGGCGACAAGTACTATGACCTGGCTCAGAAGTACATGCCAAACGGTACCTGCGGCGTCGTGAGCTTTGGCTTTAATGGTGGTCGCGCGGCGGCCGAGACCTTTATGAAGAGCCTCAAGCTCGCCCAGATCGCCACGCACGTGGCCGACGCCCGCACTTGCTGCCTGCATCCTGCTAACGCCACGCATCGCCAGATGAACGATGAGGAACTCATCGCCTGTGGCATCTCCGCCGACATGGTGCGCCTGTCGTGCGGCCTCGAGGACACAGCCGATCTGATTGCCGACCTTGAGCAGGCGCTCGAGCAGTGCTAGGCTAGCGTGCGTGCGAGGCGTGGAACGGCTTTTCGGCTGACGACGTCCTCATAGTTCCGATTCCGTAGGCGGGACCCCGATCGTGTCCGTTTGTAGGCGATTGGGGTCCCGTTTTTGCGTTGCACGATAGAAAGGATATACATGGAGAAAACTGCCGAGCAGCTGCGCCGCGAACACATTGCCCTAGAGGGCGACACCCACGGTAAGAATAAATGGGCGATTCTGTTCACCGTGCTCGTCATGACTTTTATGGCGTGTCTGGATGCGAGCATCGTGACGGTGGCGCTGCCCGTGATGCAAAAGGAGCTGGGGGTGGGTCTCGACCGCATTCAGCTCGTGAGCTCGGTGTATCTGCTCGCGACGTGCGTCGCCATGCTGCCGTTTGGCCGCTTGGGCGATGTGCGCGGCAAGGTGAATGTGTTCCAGCTTGGTGTAATCGTCTTTACGGGTGGCTCGTTGCTTTGCGGGCTTTCGGCTTCGCTCGAGGTGCTTATCTTGGCGCGTTTCGTGCAGGGCATTGGCTGTGCCGCCGCGATGGCCAACAATATGGGCATCATCACCGAGTCGTTTCCGGCGCGTGAGCGCGGCCGTGCCATGGGCATTCTGGCGACCTTTGTGGCTCTTGGCATGATGTGCGGCCCCGTGCTCGGCGGCGTGCTGGTGGCGAGCTTTCCCTGGGAGAGCATCTTCCTTATCAATCTGCCCATTGGCGTAATCTCGTTTATCGTGGGACTCTATACGCTACCGCATGTGAAGCCGGAGGCTGGCGAACGCCCTATGCCGTTGACAGAGGCGGCGCGTCGCTGCTTTGCGAGCTCGGCTTTCACGATTAACCTGGCTTGCATGCTTATCGTGTTCGTGGGTATCGGTGCCTCCGAGTTTGTGCTGCCGTTCTACTTTCAGGATGCCCACGGCTTTAGCTCCGATATCTCCGGCCTGTTGTTTTTGGCGATGCCGGTCGTGAATGCCTTTGTGGGCCCGCTTTCGGGCTCGGTGTCCGACCGTGTTGGTTGTGAAGCGCCCACGGCCGTTGGCCTGGGCGTGTACGTGTGCGGTCTCTTTGCGGTGAGCACGCTTGACGAGCACTCTTCCATCTTGATGATTGTGTGCTGCGTCGCGTTTATGTCGTGCGGCACGTCGATCTTCCAGAGTCCCAATAATTCGCTGTATATGGGTTCGGCTCCGCGTGAGGCGCTTGGCTTTGCGGGCAGCTTGAGCAGCTTGGCGCGCTATGCGGGCATAGCGCTGGGTATTACGGCGGCGTCGCGCATCCTGTATGGACAGACGAGCGCGGCGATGGGCAAGACGGTCACGAGCTATGTGGCGGGTCGTCCGGACGTGTTCCTCTTTGGCTTCCGTTTGGTATTCTACGTGCTGATGGCCGTTGCTACCGTGGGCTTTGCGCTCACATTGGTGCGTTTGGCGAGGATGCGCGCCCGCCATTAGCTTGTGGTGGCAGGTTTGCCACGAATCGGGCCTATCTACTGGTCTTGCAGCTTTATGGTGCGATGTGGCTTGTGGGGCGGGCGGGGGTCGGTCCGTGGTAGACTATCGAACAACGTTTATTAATCGCGCGGTATCGTTGCCGCGAGAAGGGGTTGCGCCATGCAGGAGCTTGAGGATCGTATTCGCCATGACGGCATCGTAAAGGCCGGTAACGTCCTTAAGGTTGATGCCTTCCTCAACCACCAGTGCGACGTTGAGCTGTTCGACCACATGGGTGCCGAGTGGGCCCGTCTGTTCGAGGGTGTCGAGATCAACAAGATCCTGACGATCGAGGCTTCGGGTATTGGCATGGCTTGCATCGCGGCTCAGCATTTTGGCGGCGTGCCGGTGGTCTTTGCCAAGAAGGCGCAGTCCATCAACCTCGACGGCGAGCAGTATGCCACGACCATCTACTCCTTTACCAAGCAAAAGGAGTACCCGGTCATCGTTGGCAAGCGCTTCCTGTCCGAGGGCGACAAGGTCCTGATCATCGACGACTTTTTGGCCAACGGCTGTGCGCTCGAGGGCCTTATTAAGATCTGCGAGGCTGCGGGTGCCGAGGTTGCCGGCATTGGCATCGCCGTTGAGAAGGGCTTCCAGGGCGGTGGCGATAAGCTCCGCGAGCGCGGCTTCCGCGTTGAGAGCCTGGCCCGTATCGCCGATATGGACTGCGAGAACGGCGAAATCACGTTCGCCTAGGCGCGCAACACAAGCGATTGGTATGCGATGTGACAAAGGGACTGTCCCTTTGTCACATTTTTTGTATGAGGGGAGGTGTTGATATGGACGAGAACAAGATGGGATGGCGCGAGTATGCGCGCTATGCCGAGATGTCGGTCGAGGAGTTGGCGCGCGATTGCGAGGTGCAGGTGTTTCGCGCGACAGGTCCGGGCGGGCAGGGCGTGAACACGACGGATTCAGCGGTGCGCATGAAGCATGGGCCCACGGGGATTACCGTGACGGCGCGCGAGAGCCGCAGTCAGTTTCAGAATCGCGCGAGCTGTTTGCGTAAGCTGAGAGCAGAGCTTGAGCGTCGCGGGCGTCCGCCGCGCCGACGTGTAAAGACCAAGGTTCCACAGCGATCGCGCCAGCGCAGGCTCAACGACAAGCACTTCAACGCGATTAAAAAGGCCAACCGTCGCAAGCCGGGCGGTGAGGAATGATCTCCTCAATACGTTGCGGTGAAATAGGGACTGTTTTGCGTTTTTAGCTGCATAAACAGTCCCTATTTCACCGCAACTTAGGGATGGCTAGCGGGTGGGGTGCCAGACGTGGAGGGCGCCGGCGAGGATGTCGACCTCGATGCGTGAGGCGACAATGGGCTCGCCGTCGGCCTGAATGGGGTAGTCGGGCTCCTCAAAGGTGAGCTCGGCATGGCGGCAGCGGCGCATGCGAACCGGCGGCAGCTTGGTATGGTGGCCGTCCTTTGCCGAAAGGAACATAGGCAGGGCGACCGCACGGGGGACGGGGCCGCAGGCGTAGCAAACGTCGAGGATGCCGTCGCACGGGTTGGCGTCGGGACAGATGCGATAGCCCGAACCATAGGTGGGCCCCAGCTGGATGGCCATGATAATCGCGCGCACGCGCTCGGCTGGCGCGCCATCAAAGCTAATGGTCATGGGGTAGTTGCGGTAGCGCAGACCAAACTGCTCAAGTCCCGAGAGGGTGTAGAGCGGAGCGCCCGTCAAGCCGGTCTTTTTTCGCAGCTCGGTGGTGCCCAGGCCGATGGCGGCATCGATGCCGACCGAAAGCGTTTGGTCGTAGTACTCAACGGTAGCCTCGCCGCTGCCGTTTGCGGGGTTCCATGAGCGAATACGCCCGATGTCTTGACGCCGCAGCTCACAGGTGAGCAGCGCGCCAAAATTCTTACCGGAGAAATCTTCGATACCGAGCGTTTGGGCAAAATCGTTGCCGGAACCAACGGGTAGGACGGCAAGGGCGGGACGGGCCGATTCATCCTGCGTCATGAGTCCATTGACGACCTCGTGGATCACGCCATCGCCGCCAAGGGTGATAACGGTTCGATAGCCCTGAGCCTGCGCGGCAAGCTCCTTGGCATGTCCCATACGCTCAGTCAGCACCAGGTCAAACTGGGATGAGCGCGCGGTCATGTCCAAAAAGCGCTGCAGGCGCTCAGCGACCTCGCGCGCCGCACCCGACTGGGCGGCAGGGTTGGCGATGATGAGCGTGCGACCAAAATCAGTTGCGTGCATGGGGCGACTCCTGGCGTATGACGTGACGGTGCGGTCGCGCTCAGGTCGAATTGCCCCCGATTGTGGCTGCACAGCGAATACTAACGTCTACTCTATCAGGTCGTTGTGGCGCTCGATAGCATCCGCTACTGTACCGCCCTCATCCACAATAAGCGAACGGCGTTTAGGCGAGATAATGCGCTGAGCGGGATACACGCCGCGGTGGCCGCCGACGAGATAGCTGATAAACGCTACGATCACGAAGAAGCCGGCTGCCGTGCCGTGGAACAGGTCGATGGCCATCATGCAGGTGGTGATGGGTACGTTAAGGCCGGCGCAGAACACGCCGAGCATGCCGAGGGCCGCCAGAAAGCTGGGGTCGATGCCGGCGAGGCAGCCGATCCAGCCGCCAAGTGCAGCTCCAATGCCAAACAGGGGCGTGACCTCGCCGCCCTGGAAGCCGGCGCCCAAGGTGAGCGCCGTCACGACGAGTTTGATGGCGGCATCGGCGAGGGTCGTGTTGCCGGCGAAACCGGCGCCCGAGAGCCAGGTGGCGAGGCCGGCGTACTTCCAGGCATCGAGCAGCGCGTAGGCTGCGAGCACCACGAGCGCGCCTACGAGGGCGCGAACAAGATAGTTGGTGATAAAGCGACCGTACAGGGTTTTGACGGTACGAACCGACCAGGCAAAGAGGCGTGCCGTCAGGCCAAAGATAATGGCACTGACAACGACGATGGCGACGGTTCGGGGCGTCATATCGGGGACGCTGGCGATGACGTTCGCCTCGTACTCGGTGCCCAGGGCAAGCGACGTAAAGTAGCCGGTAAGTGAGGCGACGAGACAGTAGATGCCGGCGGTGTAGTCGATCTTGCCGATAAAGCACATCTCCATGCCAAAGAACGCTCCGGCAAGGGGTGAGCCGAATACGGCGCCAAAGGCAGACGAGATGCCGGCGAGCATAAGATCGTGATGGTCATGCTTTTTGAGGTGGGCGAGGTTCGAGATGTTGCTGGCGATAGTGCCGCCGATCTGCACCGCCGCGCCCTCGCGACCGGCCGAGCCGCCGGTGAGGTGCGTGAGCGTGGAACAGACGAAGGTAAGGACTGCCATGCGCGCATGGATGAGGCGAGTGCCCAGGGCGGAGTCGATGACCAGGTTGTTGCCGCGTTTGGCGGCAAGGCCATGGTTCTTGTAGACCCATGCGGTGGCCACGCCTACGACGGGGAGAAGGGCGTAGATCCACGCATGGTGCTCGCGATACTCAGTCGCGATGTTCAGCGAAGCCAAAAACGCCCAAGCGGCAACGCCCATGGCGAGTGAGACGATCACGACGAGCGCGAGCAGCTTGGCGCTCGCGAGCAGGTTGCGGGCGTTGCGGCGCGTGTCGGCAGCCAAGAGATGCTCAGAGCGGGTGAGCTGATGCCTGCCTGCCGTGATGACGTCGTTCAGGGAGAAAAAACCGCCTTCGTCGAGCGGCTGGGAATGATCCTGCGCTTCGTTTGCGCTTTCGGGTTTGTCGTTATGAGCCATACGTTCCTCTTTTAGGTTGCAACGCAAGCATTATAAAACGCGGTAAACGCGACGAGCCGGTGGGTTGGTTTCGATTCTGTTTCGCGGCCTGCAACCGACAGGCGTATTCGTGGGCGCAGGCCGTGTCGCGGTCGAGCAGTGGGGGATTATACTGAGGCAAACATAAAGAATCGGCGCCTCCGTTGTGCGCCGTGGCATGAAGAGGTGCTTATGGCAGAGAAACTCATTCCGTTGGAGGACGCACAGGCGATTGTCCTTTCGCACGTGGTCCCGACCGATCTCATCGAGATTCCCGTGTGGCAGGCGGCCGGTCTTCCCTTGGCTGAGGACGCCGTGGCCGATATCGACATTTCGCCGTTTGCCAATAGCGCCATGGACGGATATGCCGTGCGTGCCGCCGATCTTGCCGCGGCATCCGCTGATGAGCCGGTGACGCTTTCCGTTGTTGGCCACGAGGCAGCGGGTCATGTCTTTGAGGGCACGATCGGCGCGGGCGAGACGGTGCGCATCATGACGGGCGCGCCGGTTCCCGTGGGTGCCGACGCCGTGGTGAAGTATGAGATTGTCGAGGTCCTTGACGGCGATGGCAACGAGGGTTCGCACGTGGCCTTCTCGGCACCGGCCAAGGTGGGGGAGAATGTTCGCTCCGCCGCTGAGGAAGCCCATGCCGGCGACGTCGTGATGCGCGCTGGCGAGGTCGTTGCCCCGGCAGGCGCGGGCCTGCTGGCAAGCGCCGGATACGCAAGCGTGAAGGTGCACGCCGCCCCGCGCGTGGGTATCATCTCGCTGGGGACGGAGCTGGTTGCTCCAAGCGAGCTTCCGGCGCGTGGTCAGATTCGCGATTCCAACTCGTCGGCGCTCATGGCAGAGGCACTCGATGCCGGTGCTGAACCTGTCTTCTATGGCATTGCGCCCGACGATGAGCAGGCGATATCCGAGCTTGTGCATCGCGCCGTACGGGAATGTGACTTTGTCATCACGAGCGGCGGTGCCTCGGCGGGCGACTACGACTATGTGACGGCTCTGGTCCGGCGCGAGGGCGAGGTGCTGTTCGACCGCATCTCGATGCGCCCTGGCAAGGCCATCACGTTTGGTCTACTTGGCGGCAAACCGTACCTGGGGCTTTCGGGCAATCCGGCGGCGGCGTACGTGGGCTTTGAGATGCTCGCGCGCCCGGCGATTCGCAAGATGCGTGGCTTTGCCGAGGGCGCGCGCCCCGTGCAACAGGCAACGCTCACGCACGGCGTGAAGAAGCGCCAGGACCGTCGCTTTTACGACCGTGCCTCCGTTGCGCGCGATACCCAGACCGGCGAGCTTATGGTGACTGAGGCCAAGAGCCAGAATTCGGCTCTGCTTGGCACGATGCAGCGCGCGAACTGTCTGCTGTGCATTAACGAGGGCCCGTGCGAGCTCGAGCCGGGCGATGTCGTGGATGTTGTTCGCGTCGATCTGCCCGAGGGCACCGTGCTTTAGGAGGAACGCTATGGAGTTAAAGATTTCGATCGTGACGTGTTCGGATACGCGCGATCTTGCCCAGGACGAGGCCGGAGCCGCGCTCGAGGAGCTTATTGCGGCGCAGGGCTGGACGGTCGCCTCGCACGTGGTTGTGCGCGACGACGTCGACGAGATCGGCGCCGCTATCGTGGATGCTGCCGACGAGCGCCATGCCCACGTCGTGCTCACCTGCGGCGGCACGGGGCTTTCGATGCGCGACGTGACGCCCGAGGCGACGCGCGCTGTCTGCAACCGCGACGTGCCGGGCATTGCCGAGGCGATTCGCGCGTACTCGATGACCAAGACGCGTCGCGCCATGCTGTCGCGTGCCGTGTGCATGCAACGCGGTCATACACTTGTCGTAAACTTTCCCGGTTCCACCAAGGCGGCCCGCGAAAGCTGGGAGGCGATTGCCGACCAGCTGGAGCACGCGGCTCAGATGACGGCGGGCGGCGGACACAGCTGATAAGCGGTTTACCTGCGGCGGAGCGACCTGAACGGCTGCTCCGCCTTTTGTTTTCCGCCGAAGTGACGTCGAGGTGCACGGTGATTTAAAAATATATTCTCGGACGAGAATAATTTCTCATAATCATTATTCGCGCGGAAGTATAATCTGATTACAGAATAAAGCCCGCGGTGGGGTGCCCGGGCACAAGGTCCGAAAGGGTTCAATATGTTCGATATGGTTTCTCGCCGCGGTTTCGTCTCGCTTTCCGCTGCCGCTGCCGCCGGCCTTGGCCTTGCTGGCTGCTCGGGCAACAAGGAGTCCAAGCCTGCCGGCTCCGACGCAGGCTCTGCCAAGTCCTCCTCTAAGAAAAAGGCTGTTGAGCTGCAGATCTTCGCTGCTAACTCGCTCGAGAAGGCCCTGCCCGAGGTTCAGGAGCTCTACACCGACCAGACCGGTACTACCTTTGCCGATACGCAGTTTAAAGCCTCTGGTGACCTTGTTGAGCAGATGAAGGCCGGCGCTGCCGTCGACGTGCTCATCACCGCATCCAAGGGCACCATGGATGACGCCGAGACCGCCGAGCTCGTCGACACCGATACTCGCGAGGACATGTTCGTCAACGACCTCGTGATCATCCGCGCCGAGGGCTCCGACACCAAGGTCGAGGCCATCGCCGACGTTGCGAACCTGGACGGCAAGATCGCCATCGGCGACGCCAAGACCGTTCCCGCCGGCAAGTACGCCAACCAGGCGCTGGCATCCGTGGGCCTCTACACCGGCACCGAGGGCGACGACGGCGAGTACGCTCCCGGGATCGCTGACAAGGTCGCGCTCGCCGATAAGGTCGGTACCGCCGCCGCCTACGTGTCCACGGGCGACTGCGTGGCCGGCTTTGTCTATAGCTCCGACATCTACCGCTATGACGGCATCGAGGAGGCCTTCGTGTGCCCCGAGGATTCGCACAAGCCCATCGTGTACCCGGGCGCCGTGGCCGAGAGCTCCGAGCATGCCGACGAGGCCAAAGCGTTCATCGACTTCTGCCTTTCCAACAAGAAGGCGCAGAAGATTTGGGCTAAGTACGGCTTCGAGCTTTCTGAGTAGTGCGGCTTGGCGCGATAATTCCATCGTTTTGTGTTTCACTCCGTCCTTGTATTCGCTTGGAGCTTTTCGTGCTTAATAGATTCCGCATGCTTGTCGCCTGTGCTTTGACCTTCGCGCTTTGCTGGGTGCCGGGATTTGCGTTTGCTGGGGACGCTGAGGACGGGGCCCAGGTTGCTGCGACCGCTCATGGGCTTTCCTATGGGATCGAGGGTTTTGAGCGATTGGCCAAAGGGACCGCTCGTGCCATGGAGGGCCAGCCTGAGGGCTACCGGTTTCCCGTTGACGAGGACGTGGACCTTGTAGTGGCGCCTGCTGCCGATCGCGTTGTGGTGTGGATATCGCCCAAGGCGGTCGAGAAGTATGGATTGGATCCGCAGGATAACGAGTGCGTATCGGGTCTCAAGGCCCTCGTCTGTAAGCTCGACAGCGCAAACTGCATGGGAGGTGCGCAGCTAGGGGACATGGATCTTCCTTGGTATGTCACGGCGGAAACAACGTTTGATGCCGGCGGGTATACCTATGGCTTTGACGAGCGCGGTGCGGATGGAGACCGCTATGTGGTGATTGCATCAGCCTCGGGTGATGCCAAGGGCGGCGCGCGTTGGCTTGATAGCGCTCAAATCGTAGAAGCATCGTCTGTCGTGATGCAGGATGAGCAGGGGCCCTTGACCTCTCTGGCCTCCTTTTTGGGCGGCATCGACTACCGTCCGTTTTGGGTTTCCATCAAAACGAGCGGTCTTGCCTTGCTGATCTCCTTTGCGCTGGGCCTGTTCGCCGCGTGGAAGACTATGGGTACCTCGAGCCGCATCAAGGGCCTGCTCGACTCGGTCTTTACCATTCCCATGGTGCTGCCGCCTACGGTGTGCGGCTTTTTGCTGCTTATGCTGTTTGGTCGCTCGACCGGGGTGGGCCAGTGGCTTATCGCGCACGGCGTCTCGATCGTCTTTACGTGGCCCGCGGCGGTGATATCTGCCGTGGTGGTGTCGTTTCCACTGGTCTACCGCACGGCGCTCGGAGCCTTCGAGAGCCTCGACACGCAGATGCTCGACGCCGCGCGAACCTTGGGATGGTCCGAACGTCGCATCTTTGCCAAGCTCATGATGCCGCTCGGCTGGCCCTCGATTGCCGCCGGCACGGTGCTCGCCTTCGCGCGTGCCATGGGCGAGTTTGGCTGCACCCTGTTCTTTGCGGGCAACTACGCCGGTATTACGCAGACCATTCCCATCGCCATCTACTTTGAGTGGATGGGCGGCAATACCTCGGTTGCCCTCTTTTGGGTTGTCGTCGTGATCGTGTTTAGTTTCCTAGTCATCCTATTCATCAACATGTACACGGCGCATTCGCAAAAGTATCGCGAGCGGGGCCTTTCCCATGCGGAGCGCAAACAGGCCAAAGATCTCACCGGACAGGGCGATTCGCTCGACCCGGCGGGCGGCGATGTCTTGCGTATCGATCACGAGGCGCTGGCCGAGCTCATGCGCGATGATGCGGCACCGCAGGGAGGTCGATAGGTCATGTCACTCGTTTTGGATATCAAAAAGCACTATCCCGGGTTTATGCTCGACATGCAGCTTGAGGCCGGCGAGGAGCGTGTGGCGCTGCTCGGTGCCTCAGGTTGCGGCAAGAGCTGCACGCTGCGCTGCATTGCCGGTGTGGAGACACCCGACGAGGGCAAGATCGTCGTCAACGGCGTGACCTTTTTTGACTCGGAGGCGGGCATCAACCTGTCGCCCCAGGAGCGAAAATGCGCCCTGTTGTTCCAAAACTATCAGCTGTTCCCCAACATGACGGTGGCCGATAACGTATGCGCCGGTGTAAAGGGCGCGGGCGACGCCGCCGCGCGCAAAAAGCTCGCCGAGCGCTATCTGGGTATTTTCGGTCTGGCCGACTTTGCCGACCGCTATCCCGCGCGACTCTCGGGCGGTCAGCAGCAACGTGTGGCGCTTGCGCGCATGGTGGCGGCGCATCCGGGCATTTTTATGTTCGACGAGCCCATGAGCGCGCTCGATGCGTACCTCAAAAGCGCCCTTGAGCAGAACATACTCGACCTGTTCGACGTTTGTAACCGTACCGTGCTCTACGTGAGCCACGACATCGATGAAGCGTGCCGCTTGTGCCAACGCATCTGTGTGATGCACGACGGGCATGTTGAGGAGATCGGCTCCATCGAGGACGTGGTTCGCCGTCCGCAGACGTTGGCGGCGCTGCGCCTGACGGGCTGCAAGAACACAAGCCGGGCGCGCAAGATCGGCGACGAAGAAGTTGAGGCCCTCGACTGGGGCATGACCTTTAACGTGGGTCGCGAGGTTCCCGATAATGTGGCATACCTGGGAATTCGCGCAAGCTATTTCCATGTTGACAATCGCGCGGAGCGGGGCCGTAACAGCTACGATTTGCATGTGGCACGTGTGAGCGATTCGCGCTTTGAGCGGCTGGTGCTGCTGGACGTGCCGCGTGCTGATGCGCCAACGCGTCTGCAATGGAAGGTCAACAAGGTGGGCGTGCCTGTCGACGAGCTGCCGCAAGCAGGCGAGACGCTGCGCATGCATTTTGATGCCAACAGGATCCATCTGGTTTGTCGGTAGCGCCGGGTAATGCCGTCGGGGATATAAGCCTCGGCGGCTTTGTCTTGCCGCTCGTCGAATGAGGGACGACAAACTCTTACCAATCAAGATAATTTTTTATTAAACGACGACGCACGACGCTGTCGTACGAATGTCAACGGTGTTCGCATGGTCGACGACCGTTGATATAGTTGACCTCAACTTGTAGAGGAGGGTGCGCACATGCCGCAGATGACATACATTCGCCGCGTTGCCGCGCGTGCCCTATATATGGCTCGGAGCCGCATATGAGCAGGTATGTTCACGGCTCCGGGAGAGACGACGCACAACTAAATAATCGACCGCAAAACAGGTTCCCTAAAATTCCGGGTTTAAGCACGGTCGGGCAATCGCCGTCCGTCGTGCATCGATACCGCTGTTATCCGTTTTTGGTTCGAGAGGGGAACCGTCATGGCTGAAGCAATCGAAGAGGTCAAGTTGCCCAGCACGTTTGAGGAGTTCAACGAACAGCGCAAGGCGGCGTTTATTCGCGTCAAGGATTATAAGCAGGCAGGTAATCGCCTGGTCGGCTTTTTGTGCAGTTATACGCCGCTCGAGATTATCGATGCCGCGGGCGCTGCAAGTGTGGCTCTGTGCGGTACGTCCGATGAGGTGATTCCCGAGGCCGAGAAGGTGCTGCCGGCAAATCTGTGTCCGCTCATCAAGTCGACCTACGGTTTTGCCTATTCGCAAAAGTGCCCGTTTACGTACTTTAGCGACATGATCATCGGTGAGACCACCTGCGACGGCAAGAAGAAGATGTACGAGCTGCTCAACGAGCTCAAGCGCACGCACATTCTGCATCTTCCGCAGGGTCGCGATCGCGCCTACGAGCGTGAAGGCTGGTACGAGGAGTGCCGCCTGCTCAAGGAGGAGCTCGAGAACTTCTACGGCATTACGATTACTGATGACGACCTGCGCGCCGCCGTCCGTCGTCGCAATCGCCTGCGTGCGGCCCAGCTCGAGATGTTTGCGCTGCAGGCCAACCAGCCGGCGGCCACGAGCGGCGTCGACCTGATGAGCACTATGTTTGCCGGTACGTTCAGCTTTGATATCGAGGCCTATACGCAGCAGCTGGAGCAAAAGGTTGCCAAGCTGCTCGAGGCCTACGAAGCGGGCGAGCGCCCGGTTGCGGCGGACGCCAAGCGCATTCTGATCACCGGCTGCCCGGTGGGCGGCGTAATCAACAAGATCGGTCGCACCATCGAATCCAACGGCGGTGTGGTCGTGTGCATGGACGACTGCTCGGGCGAGCGCACGGCGGCCATGATGATCGACCCGGAGGCTCCCGACATCCTGCGCGCCATCGCCGACCGCTACCTGGACATTAACTGCTCGGTTATGACGCCCAACGACGGTCGTATGGAAAACACGCTGGCCATGTGCGAGAAGTATCACGTCGATGGCGTGGTGGAGAACGTGCTCCAGGCGTGCCACACCTTTAACGTGGAGAGTGCTCGCATGCAGGAGGCTGTCGAGGGCGCGGGTATTCCGTACATGAAGATCGAGACCGACTACAGCAACGGCGATATGGGCCAGATCGAGACTCGCATCGCTGCCTTCATCGAAACCCTCTAGCTTCCTCAGGCACCGGATCTTGCCCCTCAAACCGTCGCTTGCGTACCAAAGTACGCTGCGCTCCTCTTTCGGGGCAACCTCCGGCACCTGAGAAACCTAGAGTTAAGGCGCCTGAACGCGCCGCTACCTTTGATGTTTAGATTGGGAGAGAGCCATGATAGGGATTGGGATCGATATCGGGTCTACGGCGGCTAAGGCTGCTGTGGTCGACGGGGAAGGTTCGGTGGCGTGGACGTGCGTGCAGCCAACCGGGTTCTCCTCGGTCGATGCTTCCGAGCGGCTGCGCGAGGCACTAGCAGCGGCCGGCTATGACGTGACGGCCGACGATGCTCGCGTGGTCGCGACCGGCTACGGCCGTGTCGCCGTGCCCTATGCGCATAAGGTCGTGACCGAGATTACCTGCCACGGCACCGGTGCCGTGCGCCTGTTTGGCGACCACGGCACGGTGATTGACGTGGGCGGCCAGGACACCAAGGTCATTCAGCTTAAAAGTGGCCGCGTGGCCAAGTTTGCCATGAACGATAAGTGCGCCGCCGGCACGGGGCGCTTTTTGGAGATCATGGCCGACCGCCTAGGCATTTCTCAGCAGCAGATGGCCGACCTGGCGCGTTCCGGCGAGCCTACCAAGATCAGCAGCATGTGCACGGTGTTTGCCGAAAGCGAGGTCATCAGCCTGATCGGTCGCGGTGAGCCGCGCGAGAACATCGCCCGTGGCGTGATCGACAGCGTGGTCTCGCGCGTGGCCACCATGGCCGGGCAGGCGGCGGGCGCCCCGTACTACCTGACCGGCGGCTTGTGCGAGAACGCCTATGTCGTAGAGTGGCTGGGCGCGCTGCTGGGGTCGCCGGTCACCACCTCGCCCCAGGCCCGCTTCGCCGGTGCCATCGGCGCGGCGATTCGCGCACAGGCGCTCAATTAATGCATCCGCCGTAGGCTCGCATTCATGCGTATACTGGGAGAAAATGATTGACCGATGAGAGGAGGTATCGATGGCTGACGATCAGATTAAGCTTACGTCTATGACTGCCGCGAGCGGTTGAGCCGCTAAGTTGGCTCCCGGAGCCCTCGCCCAGGTTCTGGGCGACTTGCCAAATGTGCATAACGACAACTTGCTCGTGGGGTTCGATACCTCTGACGATGCGAGCGTCTTCCGCGTAGGGGAGAACCTGGGGCTTGTGCAGTCCATCGACTTCTTCCCGCCGATGGTCGACGACCCGTTTCTGTTTGGCCAGATTGCCGCGGCCAACTCGCTGTCGGACATCTACGCCATGGGCGGGCGGCCGAGCCATGCCATGAACCTACTCTGCATACCCAGTTGTCTGGGCATCGAGGTTGCCGGTCAGATTCTGGCGGGCGGCGCCGACAAGTGCGTCGAGGCGGGTTGCTCCATCGCGGGCGGCCATACCATCAACGACGACGAGCCCAAGTATGGCCTGTCTGTGAGCGGCTTTGTCGCGCTCGACCGCATGCTCGCCAACGGCGGCGCGCGCGTGGGCGATGTTCTGCTGCTGACCAAGGCGGTCGGCTCGGGCATTATCACCACGGCCATTAAGGGCGAGCTTATCGAGCAGGACGAGGCCGCGGCGATGTTTGATTCGATGCGCGCCCTCAATGAGGCACCGATTCGCCTTGCCGAGGGGCTCGAGCTTCACGGCTGTACCGATGTTACGGGCTTTGGCCTGATCGGGCATGCGTGCGAGATGGCCGAGGGTTCGGGTGTGCAGATCGAGCTTTCGTCCGGGGCGGTGCCGCTCTTTGAGCAGGTGCTCGACATGGCGCGTCTGGGCATTATCCCGGCGGGCGCTTACCGCAACCAGGATTTCTTTGGCCCACGTGTGGCAGCCGACGATGACCTGGAGCCGGGCATGCTGGATGCGCTCTACGATCCGCAGACCTCGGGTGGGTTGCTCATAGCGGCGCCCGCGTGGGATGTGGATGAGCTTGCGTGCCGTCTGCGTGCCGAGGGGCGCGTTGCCGCCGTCGTCGGTCGCGTGTGCGAGCCGGTGCCAGGCGGTCCTGCCGTCCACGTTGTCCGCTAGCCCGCACGTTTATGTAACTGTTTACCGTTCTCTAGAACGGTTCTTTCGAAAGGAAAAACTATGTCTACGAAAATTGAAGTCAATGCCATGGGCGATGCCTGCCCGCTGCCCGTCGTCAAGACGCTTAAGGCACTCAAACAGCTTGATGGCGAGGGTGCCGTGGTGACCTCGGTCGACAACGAGACCGCCGTCAAGAACATCTCCAAGATGGCACAGGAAAAGGGCTGCACGGCCTCGGTCGAGAAGGTTTCTGACGCCGAGTGGCACGTGACCTTGGCGACCTCTGGCGCCGTTGCCGTTGCGGACCCCGAGCAGGATGGCGCTGCCTTCTGTGATGCCAGCGCCGGCAAGGGCAAGCTCGTCATTTCCGTCTACACCGATTGCATGGGCCGTGGCGACGACGAGCTGGGCCACAAGCTCATGAAGGCCTTCATCTTTGCCGTGACGCAGCAGGAGGAGCTGCCCGCGACCATGCTGTTCTACAACGGCGGCGCCAAGCTCACCGTCGAGGGCTCTCCGGTGCTCGACGACCTGAAGGGCCTGGCCGAGCAGGGCGTCGAGATCCTCACCTGCGGCACCTGCCTCGATCACTATGGCATTAAGGACCAGCTGGCGGTGGGCGAGGTCACCAACATGTACGTGATCGTGGAGAAGATGGAGCAGGCCGTGCGCGTTGTGCGCCCGTAGCGTATTGGTTGGAGTTGCCATGAGGGAGAAGCGCCCGGCGCTTGTCATCACGTTTTCTACCACGGCGGCCGCCATGGGCTGCGAGTCCCTGTGCATCGAGCGCGGCCTTCCCGGGCGAACGATTCCCGTGCCCGGGGAGGTCGCTGCCGGCTGCGGTTTGGCATGGAAGGCACAGCCTTCGGATGAGGACCTGCTGCGCGGCGAGCTTGCTGCGGCAGGCGTTCCCACTGAGGGCTTTACGGTGATCGACATGTGGGAGGTCGTGCGATGATCTACCTGGATAACGCGGCGACGACTATGCATAAGCCGCAAACGGTCATCGATGCCGTGACCCAGGCGATGTGCTCGCTCGGCAATGCCGGACGCGGCGCGACGTCGGGTGCGCTCGATGCGGCGCGTACCATCCACGGCTGTCGCGCCAAGCTTGCGCGCTTGCTGGGCTGCCCGCGGGCCGATCATGTTTGTTTTACGCCCAACTCCACCGCGGCGCTCAATACCGTCATCAATGGCGTGGTGCGCCCCGGCGACCGCGTGGTCACGACGGTGCTCGAGCACAACTCCGTGCTGCGTCCGCTCAACCGCCTGGCGGCAGAGCAGGGCGTGACCGTTGAGCATGCGGGCTGCGACGCGAACGGCGTGCTCGACTACGACGAGCTCGAGCGGTTGGTCGCGCCGGGTACTCGTGCCGTGGTGGTGACGCACGCCTCCAATGTGACCGGCAACGCGGTTGACGTTTCGCGTGTGGCGGCCATGGCCCATGCTGCCGGCGCGCTTGTGATCGTTGACGCCTCTCAGTCTGCCGGCACGGCGCATATCGATATGCAGGCCATGGGGCTCGACGTGGTGTGCTTTACTGGCCACAAGGGGTTCATGGGTCCGCAGGGCACCGGCGGCCTGGCCGTGGCGGAGGGCATTGACGTGGCGCCGTGGGCCATGGGCGGCACGGGCGTGCACAGCTTCGATGCGCTGCAGCCGCTTGGGTGGCCCACGCGCCTTGAGGCGGGCACGCTCAACGGTCACGGCATCGCGGGACTTTCCGCAGGTCTCGACTTTATCGAGGCGCAAGGCGGGGGCGAGGCGATCGCGGCGCATGAGCGAGCACTGGCGGATCGCTTTCTCGCTGGCGTGCGCGAAATCCCGGAGATCAAGCTCTACGGTGCCTTTGACCAGCCGTCGCGCTCGGCGATCGTCTCACTCAACGTGGGTGATATCGACTCTGCCGAGATCTCGGACGCGCTCATGCAAGGGTGGGGGATTGCGACGCGCCCCGGCGCCCATTGCGCTCCGCTCATGCACCGCGCGCTGGGGACCGAGCGCCAGGGCGTGGTTCGCTTCTCGTTTGGTTATTTCAACACGGATGAGGAAGTCGACACGGCGATTGAGGCTCTGCGCGATTTGAGCTGCGATTAGACCAACCTTCTGCGCCCTTAGATAAACCGTTTGCGCAACCTTCCCGCATTGTCGCTTATACAGGGTATTGTGAGATGATGGCCCGCACTGGGTCCTCGGTATCTTTGCGAATTGCGGGAAGGTTCCTATGAACAGGATCACTGCTGCCTTCTATAGGTTTTTGGTCGTCTATCTTTCGGTCGCGATGGTCGTGACCTCGATACCCCTTTCGCCCAGCACGGCCTATGCCGAGGATACCGAGGCGCTTGCTGTCGAAAACGAGGCCCAAGAGACCGACTCGGACTCTGACGCTGATGCCAAGGCGAGCTATAGCGCGTCGTCTTCGGACGAGGGTAGCTCATCCACGTCTTCCGACCAAACGAATAACGCTCAGGACAAATCGTCCAGCTCTGATACCAGCACTTCCACGTCGAGCCTGGCCCAAGATCTTTCGAGCTCCGCGACCGATTCCGATGCAGCAAAGACCTCGCCTGCAACGGCGGAGCCCCCGTCCGACGACAGCGAAGTCGATGCCCTCGTGTACGAGGACCCTGTGGTCTGTGAGTATGCCAAGCTTATGCCGAACGGCTATGTGTATCCGTGTGATGCTGGCGGAAGCGTTACGGTAGAGATTGATGAAAACGACCCGAATGAGAACTCTGTCGATGGTAAATTGGTGACCAACCTGATCGTTGATTACGGAGTGGATGGGGTCCCCGGATATATTTGTGAGTACTCCTCCAATCTGCGCTCGGTACGTTTTGAGAACAGCTCTATTTCTTCAATTGGACTACACGCCTTTTCTGGCTGCTCGAATCTTGCCGATATCAGCTTTTCCGGTATGACCATTGGGGGCATCGGAACAGAAGCGTTTTCTGGGTGCGGATCGCTTACGAGTCTGAACATTAATGACGTTGCTACCATCGGCTCTATGGACGATGCCGCGTTTGCCTGGAGCGGGCTGCGGTCTACGGGGCTTGACAAGGTCGTTGGTCTCAGTTCGATTCCTGAGAACGCTTATAATGGCTGCAGCGCTCTGACCGATACCGGTCTGGGAGGGAACACATCTATCACATCAATCGGCGTTAATGCGTTCAAAAACTGCTCTCGCCTTGCGACGACGGGACTCGAGAACAATACGACGATCAAGACGCTTCGCGAAGGCTGTTTCTCCGGGACCAATATGAGCGGCGGGCTGACGCTGCCCCTTTATTCCAAGATCGAGGAACTGCCGAGTCGTGCGTTCTATGGCTCTAAGCTTGAAACTGTGTACTTTGGATGCGACCATGTGGTGCTCATTAATTCCACCACGTTCCCCAAGCAAAACATGACTGTCATGGTCCCTGCCAAGATGGTTTCGCAATACGCAAGCGGTCGCCCCAAAGAGGTTTGGGAGAGTTGCAATGGTAGCCTGCCCGTCCCCGTGGGCAAGATGCTTCAAAAGATTAAGGTCTCGCGTGATCCCGACAAGATGGCCTATCAGCAGGGTGACACCATTTCGCTCGAGGGCATGAGCGTCACGTTTCAATATCCTCATTCGACGATGGATAGCGACTACGAAGCGCTCATAAAGGACGAACTCGGCGAATACCTTACGGCGACCCCCTGCGATGGTGATGTCTTCGACGAGTCGATGGACGGAGAACCCATACAGCTGGTGTATGACGATGGCTACACGCGCCTTGTTGCGTACAGCAAGGACAACCTCCAGCAGGCGGCCTACGAGTATGCCAAGCTCATGCCCAACTACTATCTGTATCCGTGCGATGCAAACGGAAATCTTACGGTAGAAATCGATGAGAACAGCCCGCGCGAGAACTCCGTCGACGGTCGAATGGTAACGAATTTGATTGTCGATTACGGAGTGGATGAAGTCGATGCACAGCTCTGTGCCGACTCGACCAATCTGCGCTCAGTGCGCTTTGAGAACAGCTCCATTTCTAAAATTGGACTGCACGCCTTCTATAATTGCCCGAATCTCACCGATATCAGCCTTTCCGGCATGACCATCGGTACCATCGGGAAAGAGGCATTCTATGGCTGCAAGTCGCTTACGAGCCTGAATATCAGCGAGACTGCTACCATCGGCTCGATGGGCGAGGCTGCTTTTGCCGGGAGCGGGCTGGTTTCGACGGGACTCGACAAGATTGTTGGCCTCACATCGATTCCCGATAGAGCCTACGACGGCTGCAAGGCTTTGACCGATACCGGTCTGGGCGGGAACACCTCCATTACATCGATTGGCGTTTGCGCGTTCAGGCATTGCTCGAGCCTTGCCACCACCGGGCTCGAGAGCAATACAACGGTCGAAACGCTTGGCCACACCTGCTTCTACGGCACTGACTTGAGCGGTGGACTGACGCTGCCATATAATTCCAAAATCGAGGAGTTGCCGGAAAAGGCGTTTGGCAGTACCAATCTCGAGACCGTGTTCTTTGGGTGCAACCATGCGGTGCTCATTAACACCGACACGTTCCCCAAATACAACATGACCGTCATGGTCCCCGCCAAGATGATTCCGAAGTATGCTAACGGACATCCCAAGGCTGTTTGGGAGAGATGCAATGGCTGCCTGCCCGTCCCGGTGGGCAAGGTGCTCGAGAACGTTGAGATATCATGCGACCCCAACAACATGACCTATGAGACGGGGGAGACCATTTCGCTCGAGGGCATGAACATCGAGCTCGATTACCCGCATTCGGTATCGATTTGGGACTACGAGGCCCTCATACAGGAAGAGCTCGGCGAGTACCTTACGGCCACCCCCCGCGACGGCGACGTCTTCGATGAGTCGATGGACGGACAGCCCGTAAAGCTCGTGTATGACGACGGATATTCGCATTTTGAAACCCAGACCAAGGGCACGCTACAGCTTAAGAAACCCACGCCGACATCGTTCCAGATCTCCTATGCCCAAAAAATCGATAAGGGCGAACGCAAGCTGATGGACGGCGTTGAGCTTCCCGATGTTTCCGGCACGATTACGATCGATGCAGGTGCCGAGGTCACGCTCGATGCCGGTGCTTTGGGGATGCTCAACGACAACATCACGTTTAAGGGCTGGTATGACACCGAGTCCGGCAAGTACATCTCCAAGGAGCCGGTTTACACGTTTACGCCAGATAAGGACCTGTCCCTCGAGGCTCGCTTTAAGCTCAAGGACTATGCAGTGCATATCAACGATGCACAGGCGACCGATTCGTCACAGGACTTTGCGCATCTGAGTGTTACCGCTCAAAACTGCTATCGCAATGCCGGCGAGACGGTCGACCTTTCCGCCGCCACGGATAACGCGTTGTTCCTGGGCTGGTATCTGGGCGAGGGCGATGATGCGTACGCCGTGAGCGATCAGCTCGACTTTACCTATACGGTGGACAAGGCGGACGCGATTGTGTCCGAGGACAAGACTGATGCTAGGATCGAGATCACGCCGCGCTACTGCGCTCCGCAGGCGAGCGTTGTGCTGAGTGTGGACGGGGTCGATGAGAACGGGCAGCCGCTCGGACAGTTTCTCTCTACCGGTCTTTACGGTATTGGGTCGCGCGTAACGGTCGTGGCGGTGCCAATGCCTGGCTATGTGTTTGACTACGCGACCGATGCCCTCGGCAATGTTGTCTTTACCGGCGACGATGGTCCGTCCTACACGTTTGTGCTCGAGGGGGATGTGCAGTATACCGCGCATTTCCGCGAGGCGACTGACCCCGACGAGTCACTCGCGGCGCTTAAGGCCGCGCTCATCGCCGCGATTACGGCTGCGGCCGTCCTCGCTACCATGTATGGGCTGGGCGAGATCGTCGACCCCATCGCGGCCGATGCGGTAATCGAGATCGGTATGGCCGACAACATCGAGGATGTTGCCGCTGTGGGCACCAAGGTGCTCAAGGAGATTAAAGACATCATCGACGACCACAAGAAGCCCAAGCCTCATGGCGACCACAAGATCGAAATTATTGCCACCGCGCAGCCCGAGGTTGGCGGCGTTGTTACCGGAGGCGGTATCCACTATGAGGGGACGGTCGCCACGCTCGAGGCTGTCGCAAATCCCGGCTATCGCTTCGTATGTTGGAAAGAGAACGGCGCCGAGGTCTCGACATCTCCTCTCAAGACGATGACGATCACGGACCTGACGCCCGAGGTCGTAAAAATGACAGCCGTCTTTGAGAAAAAAGTCGAGGTCACGGCGGTCGCCGAAGCTGATGGCATCCAGGCCGATTTTTCGACAGGCTGCACCGCAAGCCCTGTAAAGCAGAGCATTACGCGTGGCGACCAGGCCATGGTCACCGCGAGCGAGGGCCCCGACTATGCCTTTGTGGGATGGTTCGAGGACGGCGTCGAGGTTTCGCCCGAGCGTACGTATATCTTTAAGGCTGAGGTCGATCGCCATCTGGTTGCACGTTTCCGCAAGGCGGACAAGACCATTCTGGTAAACACCGATCCCTTCGACAGCGCCGAGGTCCTGTGCGATGGCTTGCCGGTCGTGGACGGCAAGGTTCGCGCGAAGGATGGAGACATTCTCACGTTTACGGTGCGGCCCAAGGTGCGCCCCGACAATCCGGAGAAGACGTACCGGTTTGTGGAGTGGCGCGAAACCGATGCACAGGGCATCACGATTGCCAACAAGCAGGAAGTTTGCGAATACCGCGTTAACGGCAATGCCCGGATCGAGGCCGTGATGGACGGCAGGGATACGCATACTGTGCGTGCCGAGGCCGACCCGCTCGAGGGCGGCACCGTTACGCTGAAGCGCGGCGAGACTGCCGGCATGGTGCTCGAGGTTCCCGAAGGCGAGCGCGTGACCGCGGAGGCCACGCCATCCGAGGGCTATATCTTTGACGGTTGGTATCTGAGCAACGGCGGTTCGGATGTTACCTCGACGCTGGTTTCGAGCGAGCGCTCCTATTCCTTTGAGCCCATTACCGACTGCGTGATCCAAGCAAAGTTTACGCGTGCCTGCAAGGTGGACGTTGTCGTTGAGCCTGCCGCGGCCATGGCGGGCAAGTATTTGGTGCACGGCGAGGGCTACTGCATGAAGGGCGAGCCTGCCACGCTGAGCATTGAGCTCACGGCCGAGGCGAGCAAGCAATTTACCTTTAAGGGCTGGTACGACGCCAAGACGGATCTGCTTTTAGGTACCGACCCGAGCTACCTTGAGTTCTATCCCGAGGACGTGGAATGTACCGTGCGTGCGGTGTTTGAGGAAAACACGTATACCGTGGAGGCAAAGGCCAAGAAGACCTTTGTGGAGCGCGGTACGGTCGAGATCGAGGGGCATCCGGGGGCATCTTCGGTTACCTGCGGATACGGCGATACGGTGATACTCAAGGCGAAGCCCAACGACGGCTACCGCTTTGACCATTGGAAGGATGACTCCGGTGAGGTGTACGACACCGCCGAGCTGGTTGTTAAGGTTACCAAGAGCGATACCTATACCGCGATCTTTACCGACTCAAAGCCCGAGGTCATGGTCACGGCCGATTCGTGGCTCGGCGGTACCGTGACGTGCAACGGGACCGTGGTGAAGCCTACGACCGATAAGTTCAAGCTGGGGGAGACCCTTACCCTGACGGCCAAGGCCCATCCAGGCTTTTTATTCTGGGGTTGGTACGTCAATGGTCGCCTGAAGAGCCTTAAGCACGAGACCTCGTTGGTCGCCAAAGCTCGCGGTAAAACCGGGCACTGCGTTATTACCGCGGCCTTTGTGCCTATTGATACCGTCTGCGTGTCCCTCGCCGATCCTGCGGAGGGCGGCACCGTCAAGGCGAGCCGAATCCTTGCCGACCGCGGCGCGGAGGTTGCCCTTAAGGCGACGCCCAATCCCGGTTACGTCTTTACTGGTTGGTATACGGCCGACGGCACGTTTGAGTCTGCCGATGCGGAGTTCACCTGCCATCAGGAGCGCACCCATGTGCACGTCGCTCGCTTTATGGCAAAAAGCTATGAAGTCGACGCCACGACGGTAGTCGATTCCGGCACCGGTTCGCTGGTCGAATCGAGCGTCGCCGGCTGGGTCGAGGGTACAGGTACCGTTGAGGCGGGGCACGCCGCCACGCTGACCGCGCATGCGCTTTCGGGCTATGCGTTTGAGTATTGGGCCGATGCCTCGGGCGCCGTGGTAAGCCGTGACAGCACCTATCACGTGGTGCCGACGTCTGACACGACGCTCCAAGCCGTGTTCTCGGCAAAACAATACACGGTGGACGTCTCGTGCGAAGAGAGCATGGGCTCGGTCGAGGGAGCGGGGACGTATGCCGCCGGACAGGTCGCAACCGTGCGTGCGGTCGCCGCCGAGGATACGGCTTTTGTGGACTGGTTCCGTAACGGCACATGTGTGAGCTCCAAGAAAACCTATCGATTTACCGTGCGTGAGGATACGTCGCTCTATGCCGTCTTTGCGTCGGGTTCGTATGTCGTGCATACCGTTGCTTCGCCTGCCGAGGGCGGAGCCGTGAGCGGCTTTGGTGGCTATGAGGCCGGCGACCGCGCAACGCTTCGTGCGATCGCCAACACCGGGTATTCGTTTGCGGGTTGGACGGACGACAAGGGCGAGACAGTCAGCGAGAACGCCGACTATACCGTTAAGGTTACGGGTGACGCCACCTATACGGCGACCTTTACGCCTAAGTCCTATCAGGTCGTTTTGAGCGCGAGTGACGATAGCGTTAGCACCCTGAGCGGCGAGGGCTCCTATCAATTCGGTGATACGGTCGAACTCAACGCTACGCCTATGGGTACCAAGCGATTTGTCGGTTGGTATGTCCTGGATGCCGAGGGCAACAAGTCGCTGCTGAGCTGCGACGCCCATTGCTGGGTTAAGCTCGACAAGGATATGGTCGAGGGGCTCGAGGACGATACGTTGGAGCTCCAGGCCGTGTTTGCCGATCCGTACGAGGTGACCGTTACGGGCGAGGTCGTGGTGAAGGACAAGGCTTCGAACAGGGGCTGCCGTGTTACGGGCAGCGGTAGCTTTGCCGTGGGCGATCAGGTGGAGCTGACCGCTGTTGCCGGTATGGGCTATCGCTTTGTGGGCTGGAGCACCGATAAGGAGGGCACCTCGATTGTCGAGACCGCAACGACCCTCGATGTGACCGCCACGCAAGGCATAACGTACTACGCGCAGTTCGAATCCGATGGACAGGTGACCATTACCGTCACCGGCTCGTCCATCTTCCGCGGTACGGCCCTTCTGGTCGACGGCATTCCTGCCGGTAGCAGGTCGTACGACAGGGGCGACATGTTTATGGCGATCGCGATCCCGTGGAAGAAGTACCACTTCTCGCATTGGGTCGACGATGCGGGTGTCACGGTGAGCTACAGCGCATTCTATATCGGTACCGCCAAAGAGAACAGGCAGCTCACGGCCGTGTTCTATGAGACGGGCTGCGATGTTCAGGTCGCTACGTATCCCAAGGGCGCGGGCTTTAGCATGGTTGCGCTTGGTACCGGCGGCTCCTACCACTCCGCGGCGATTATGTTTACCGTGCCGCACGAGGGTTGGAAGTTTAAATACTGGGTCGACGAGAACGGCATGCCTGTGGGATTTACGCCGGTGATCAACCGCGTGGTGTTTGGCAACCGTACTTTTACGGCCGTTTATGAGCGGGCGTCGATGACGGTTACAGCGGTGGATTCGCGTCAGGGCGGGCACGTCGATGGTTCCTCCGAGGACGAATCTCTGGGCTATGCCGTGACCAACGAAGTCGAGAACGGTGAGTCCACGACTCTGACTGCCGTTCCCGATGCGGGCTATGTGTTTGATGGGTGGTATGCGCGCAATGACGACGGGTCGTTGGGCGATGAGCCGCTGAGCACGGATGCTACCTGGACGTTTGTCCCCGAGGACAACATGACCGTCGAGGCGCGCTTTGCGGAGGCGCCTAAGTACAAGGTGACGGCCCGAGCGGTCAACGGATCGGGTGGTCCGGAGTCTGCTTTGGTCGCTACGGATGGCAAGGCGACGCTTTCGGCGACGCCCGATGAGGGCTGCTACCTGACGCGCGTGACCGTTGCCGAAGAGGCAGGTGAGGACGGTTCGGCCGGCAATGCCTATGACCTTGATATTTCCGACTATAAGGGTGGGGCGTACGAGGTCACACTGAGTGGCGTGAGTGCTCCGCAAAAGGTCACGTTCGAATTCGCGAAGGCAGCGGCTCCACAGGTCCTTGCGCAGCCGCAGGATGCGAGTGCTTACGAGGGCGATCCGGTTGAACTTTCGGTCGCCGCCGAGGCGGGGCGCAACGCTCGCGTCCATGCGGCCGTGTCATCTGGATCCGCTGCAGACGTCAAGCTGAGCTACCAGTGGTATCGCATGTCTGACGATGGTGGCAAGGCGGTGGCGCTGAAGGGCGAGACGGGGGAGGCCCTCTCGATTGCCCAGCTCGACAGCGAGGGCGAGGGCGAGTACTTCTGCCGCATTACGCAGAACTACCTGGGCACGGTGACAAAGACGGATACCGAACATGCGAAGGTATCCATCGTGCCCCGAGAAGCACTTGTGTTTAACGGGCGCGTGCTGCCGGTGGCGACCGCTCACGATGAGTACCGTGCAGAGATTGCCGGCGCTACGGGCGGCAAGGCACCGTATGCGTACAACTTGGATGATGTTGAGGTTCCTGAGGGCATGCAGCTGACGCTGGCAGATGACGGATCGGGCGCCTTGGTGCTCTCGGGCGTGCCTGCGGCTACGGGTGTTTGTCGCTTTAAGATTTCGTGCACCGATGACCTGGGCGACAAGTGCGATGCGCACTTCGCGCTGCTCGTGAAGGCGAAGGAAGCCCCGCTTGCATTTGAGGGCCAGACCTTTACCTACAACGCGACGGCGCAGGACCCGGGACTTTTGGGCGTGCCCGAGGGTTGCGAGGACGATGTCAAACTGACCTATGTTGGCACGGGTGACACACATTACTCGTCGGATCAGGCGCCGGTGGATGCCGGCACGTATCGTGCGGTGGCGACGCTCGACGCCAAGGGATATGTTGGTAATTCCTCCTGTGACTTCACGATCGAGAAGGCCCCGGTCGATATTTCGATCGAGACGTCTGATGTGACATACGATGGCGCACGACACGTTGCGGCGGTTGCGGTTGCCGGTCTTGATACGTCTGCCTATTCCGTTGCCTATCGCGGTATAGATGGAACGTCCTATGGTCCGATGGCGCTGGAGCCGTGCGACAGTGGCAACTACCGCGTCACGGTTACGGTGACTGACCCCAACTATCAGGGTAAAAAGTCCGCCGAGTTCTCGATTGCAAAGGCAAGCCAGGTTATTACGGGAACGACGAGCTATTCGGGTGTATACGGTGGAGACCCCATTGTGTTTAACAACGTTGCCCAGACTCCCGTGAGCTTTGAGCTGGTCGATTCCGATGACGATGCGAGCCCGGTTTCGATTAAGGGGCGCTGCGCGACGGTGAAGGCTGCCGGTACGGCACGTGTTGTCGCCCATGCCGCTGCCTCGCGTAACTATCTTGCTGCCGAAGACGTTGAACTGACGGTTGCTGTTGCGCCGGCTCAGCTGCTGGTGAAGGTCGACGATGCCGAGCGCTTTGAGGGTCAGAAGAACCCCGAGTTTACCTCCAGCTTGGTGAGTCGTTGCGACACGTCGGACGTAAAGGTTACGTACTTCTGCTCGGCGAATGAGAAATCGCCGGCGGGTGAGTACCAGATCGACGCGGCGGTCGCCGATCCGAACTTTGATGTCGCGGTCGACCCCGGCACGCTGACGGTCAAGAAGAAGCCCGAGCACTACAAGGTGACGGCGAAGGCAGTCAACGGTTCGGTCGACAATGCTTTGGTTTCGGTTGTTGAGGGCGGGGACGCGACCCTCTCGGCGACGCCCGACGAGGGCTGCTACCTCGAGCGCGTGACGGTCGTGCAGGCCGGCTCGGATGCGACCGTTGACCTCGACATTTCTGATTACAAGGGCGGGGCGTACGAGGTCACGCTGAGCGATGTCACCGCATCGCAGGAGGTCACGTTCGAGTTTGCGAAGGCGGACGCTCCGCGTGTGGTCGCGCAGCCGCAGGACGTGAGCGTCCACGAGGGCGATGCCGTCGCGCTCTCGGTCGCTGCCGAGCCAGGCAAGAACGTCGCCGACCACGCGGCCTCGTCCACGGGTTGCGCTGCCGAGGTTGAGCTTTCCTACCAGTGGTTCCGCATGGCGAATGGCAAGGCTGTGGCGCTCGATGGCGAGACGGGGGAGACGCTCTCGCTCGCGGATCTCGATGACGAGAAAGCCGGCGAGTACTTCTGCCGCATCACTCAACGCTACCTTGGTGCTGAGAAGCAGGCGGACAGTGATTGTGCTTCCGTCTCCGTCGTTGCCTGGGACACCCTTGTGTTCAACGGCGACCTGCTACCGGCAGCGAGTGCGCACGGCACGTACATCGCCATGATTGCCGGGGCCGCGGGCGGCAAGGCTCCGTACGAGTACGCATGGGATGAGACGAAGCTCCCCGACGGGCTCAAGCTTTCCCGTACACCGGGCGGTCTGACGCTCTCGCGCGTTCCGTCCAAGACGGGCGTTTCCGCCTTCGACATCATGTGCACGGATGCCCGTGGCGAGGTCGTGACTGCCTCCTTTGTTCTCGTCGTCCAGACAAAGCGCGTAAAGCTATCGTTCACGGATGGCGACTATACCTTTAATGGCGCACCGCAGACGCCTGAAGTTTCCGGTGCCCCTAAGGTCTGCAAGGGCGACCTTAGGGTCTGGTACTTCGGTACCGGAAGCACGCAATATTCCTCGACGGAGGCCCCGACCGATGCCGGCACGTACCGCGCTGTCGCCACGCTGCGCAGCCACGGCTACATCGGTGCCGCTACCTGCCAGTTCGAGATCGCTCCGGCAAAGCTCAAGGTGAAGGTTGACGACGCCGAGCGCTTCGAGGGAGAGGCGAACCCAGCGTTTACCTCGAGCCTGGAGAGTGCGGTTGACACTTCGCGTGTGAAGGTCGAGTACTCCTGCGATGCCGATGAGAGCTCTCCTGCTGGCGAGTACCAGATCGGCGCGACGGTCGCCGACCCGAACTTCGATGTCGAGGTCGTGCCCGGAACGCTGACGGTGAAAAAGAAGCAGGAGCCCGTCAATCCCAACCCGGTGGTTCCGGACCCGGACAATCCGGACCCCGATCAGCCTGATCCGGATCCCAACCCCGACCCGGATCCCAACCCTGAACCTGATAATCCTGATCCGGGCCCCAAGCCGGATCCCGATAATCCCGACCCTGATAACCCCGAGCCCGATAACCCGGACAAGCCAGAGCGCTTTGAGGTGACGGCAGAGGCGGTCAACGGTTCGGTTGACAACGCTTCCGTCACCGTTGACGCGGGCGGAGATGTGACGCTCTCGGCGACGCCCGACGAGGGCTGCTACCTCGAGCGAGTGACGGTCACGGAAGCTGGCTCGGACAAGGCCGTCGATCTCGATATCTCCGACTATGAGGGTGGAGCGTACGAGGTCACGCTGAGTGGCGTCACCGCGTCGCAGGAGGTCACATTCGAGTTCGTGAAGGCGGACGCTCCGAAGATGATCGCCCAGCCGCAGGATGCGAGCGCCCACGAGGGCGATGCTGCCGTGCTCTCGGTTGCTGCCGAGGCGGGCAAGGGCGTCCTCGACCACGCGTCCTCGTCCACGGGTTCCGCCGCCGATGTCGAACTTTCCTATCAGTGGTTCCACATGGTGGGCGGCGAGGCCGTGGCGCTCGAGGGCGAGACGGGGGAGACGCTCCTCATTGAGAACCTTGATGACGATTGCGCCGGCGAGTATTTCTGCCGCGTCACTCAGCGCTACCTAGGTACCGAGACGCAGGTGGAAAGCGATCGTGCCGTCGTTTCTGTTGTGCCCCGGGATACCCTCGTGTTCAACGGCGGTCTGCTGCCGGTCGCACGTGCGCATAGCACGTATCGCGCGACGATTTCGGGTGCCGCGGGTGGCGAAGCTCCGTATGAGTACACGTGGGACGACGCTAAGCTCCCCGACGGGTTTAAGCTCACCCGCACATCGGGCGGTCTGACGCTCTCGGGCACCCCGTCCAAGGCCGGAGTGTCTACCTTTGACATCACGTGCAAGGACGCTCAGGGCAAGACCGCGACCGCGCACTTCGTTCTGGTCGTTCAGGCGAAGCGGGTCGATCTCGCATTTGCAGGCGGCAACTTCGTCTATAGCGGTGACGCCCAGGCGCCCGAGGTCACGGGGGTTCCCAAGGCCTGCGAAGGTGACCTGAGGGTCAGGTATTACGGGACGGGCGGCACGCACTATTCGTCGAGTGGGGCCCCGACCGATGCCGGCACATATCGCGCCGTTGCCACGCTGCGTAGCAACGGGTATATTGGCGCCGCCTCGCGCAAGTTCAAGATTGCGCCGGCGAAGCTTAGGGTAAAGGTCGACGATGTTGAACGCTTCGAGGGAGAGGCGAATCCCGCCTTTACCTCGAGCCTAAAGAGCTCGGCCGATACCTCGCGCGTGAAAGTCGAGTACTCCTGCGTCGCCGATGAGAGTTCCCCGGCGGGCGAGTACCAGATCGAGGCGACGGTCACCGACCCGAACTTCGATGTCACGGTTGAGCCCGGTACGCTGACGGTGAAGAAGATGCAGGAGCCTGTCGACCCGGACCCGGTGGTTCCCGATCCGGACAAGCCCGATGGACCCGATCCGGACAAGCCGGACCCGGACAAGCCCGAGCCTGACCAGCCTGATCCGGGCAAGCCCGAGCCCGACAAACCGGAGCCTGATCAGCCGGACAAGCCGGACCCGGATAACCCGGATAAGCCTGAGCCCGACAACCCGAGTAAGCCGGAGCCGGAAAAGCCCGGAACGCCCGATTCCGACCAGCCGGATTCAAAGGATCCGACAAAACCCGGTAGTTCGGATAACTCTGCGGTCGATAAGGCAAAGGCATCGGGCACGGAAAACTCCGGCAAGAAGGAGTCTTCCAAGACGAGCGCTCAGCAGCTCGCCGACACGGGCGATCGTGCGCCATTGGCCGTCGTCGTCGCTGCAGGCGCCGCTGCGCTTGTCGCGCTGGGGCTCGAGCTGCTGCGTCGCCGTCGCTCGGACGCGTAACGGCTCAAAAGGGGCAGCTAGATTGAAGCTTTGCGCGATTTAGTCTGCTAAAGCGTATATACTTGCGGGGCGGGTCTTTTGCCCGTCCCGTTTTTGTTTTGACTCGAAAGGTGGTCCCATGGCTTCATCCGCTCCGCGCGGTCTGCGCTCCGACCATGTCGTCACCGTCGGCATCGCCCTGTTCTCGATGCTCTTTGGTGCCGGTAACCTTATTATTCCGCCGCTGCTGGCGCTGCAGGCAGGTTCTGCCACGCCGGTTGCCATGCTTGGCTTTCTCGTTGCCGCCATCGGCCTGCCCGTCATGGGCTTTATCGCCGTGGCGCTCGCCGGAACGGCGCGCGAGCTTGCCGGCCGCGTGCACCCCAAGTTCGGTGAGTTCTTTGTCGCGGCGGTGTATCTGGCCATCGGCCCGTGCCTGGCTATTCCGCGCACGAGCTCCACGGCCTTCGAGATGCTGGTGCCGCTGCTGCCCGAGGGCGTCTCGCTCGGTACGGCTCGCCTGGTGTTTGCCGTTGGCTTCTTTGTCGTCGCGTTTGCGCTCACGCTGCGCCCGGGTGTCATCACACGCGTGCTCGGCCGCATTACGGGCCCCGCACTCATTGCGCTCATCGTGCTGGTCGTGGGTGCTGCCGTGATCTCGCCGCTGGGACCGGCTGCCGCGCCGCAGGCCCCTTACGATGCAGGCGCCGCTGTGCAGGGCTTTCTGACCGGCTACCAGACCATGGACCTGCTTGCGTCGCTTGCTTTTGGCATCATCATCGCCGAGACCATCCACGAGCTGGGCGTTACCGATGACAAGCGCGTGGCCTTCGAGATTTCGCGTTCCGGTGTGATCGCCGGCGTGCTCATGGCCATCATCTACTGCGGCTTGGGCCTTGCCGGTATGCAGCTCGGCACCGTGATGCCCGACGCTACCAACGGCGCCGCCATCCTCGCCCGTTCGGCCTCCATGCACTTTGGCCTTGCCGGCACGGTCGTGGTCTTTGCGATCTTTTTCCTCGCCTGCATGAACGTGTGCATCGGCCTCATCAGCTGCTGCTCGCGTTACTTCTGCGAGACGTATGTGGTCGAAGGGGGAGCGGAGGCGTCCGAGGAGGCCATGCGCCGTCCCTTTGCGGTTCTCGCCTTTGTGTTCGCGGCGTTTTCGTGCGTGCTTGCCAACGTGGGTCTCGACATGATCCTTATGTTCTCGGTGCCCATGCTCAACGCCTTGTACCCCGTTGCCATTGTGCTGGTGCTTATGGGCCTGGTGCACGGCTTTTGCGACGCTCATCCGCAGGTGTGGGTCTGGGTCGGCGGCGTCGTTGCTGTGCAGAGCGTGATCACCTCGGTCCGCGATGCGTTCTTTGCGGGCACATGGCTGCCGTTTGATGCGCTACCCCTGGCAGACATCGGTGCCGCGTGGGCGCCGGTCGCCGTAGTTGCCTTTGTGATCGGTCTGCTCCACAGCAAGTTTGTCGCACATTCGAGGAGCTAGGGTTTCTGCGCTTGCACAGGCGGGGAGTCTCCCCTATAATTTCCTTCGCTTTGGGACACGCAAGGTTTAGACCTTAGCTGCTCAACACCTTCGGGACGTGGCGCAGTTTGGTAGCGCGCCTGCTTTGGGAGCAGGATGTCGCAGGTTCAAATCCTGTCGTCCCGACCATATCTTGCGGGCGTAGTTCAATGGTAGAACCCCAGCCTTCCAAGCTGATGACGCGGGTTCGATTCCCGTCGCCCGCTCCATAAGAATTGTTTTAACGGCTTTGGTTTCCTTTGGGGATCAGAGCTGTTTTCGTTTACGCGCCGGGCGACGGGAATCGAACCCGCCAGGGTGCGGAGCTGAGAAAATGCGTGAGCATTTTCCAGCGCAGCACGCAAGGGCCAAAGGCCCGCAGCGAAACAAGGATTTGCGAAGCAAATCCTTGGACTTCCCGTCGCCCGCTCCATAAGATAGACGAACGGCTCTGCTCCCTTTGGGACCAGAGCCGTTTTCATATACATGCCGGGGACCCCACGTCCCCTCCTAAGTTGCGGTGAAATACGGACTGTCTTTTGGCTTTTGCGAACCCATTGAAGTCCGGGGTAGTTAATTTGGGACGGGGCTTTTTGACTACTCTAGCGATCGGCTGGGAAATGTGGTCAAAAAAGCCCTGCCCCAAAATGACTGGTCTGGTGTTGAGCCACGAAAGCGGCCCATCTACTACGTTTGGCCCGCAGGGGTCGACCATAGCAGCAGTTTCGGATAATCGGCAAGCCGTCTACCAGCTGTTTTGATATTTCGGATTTCTGTATGGTCGAGGGTAATCGGTTAAACGTAGTAGATGGGCCCATTTCGTGGCGAACAGTAGGATTCGCGGTCCAGGGCTGCCGGTTTCGGGCTGCCAACCTGGAAGTTGCGGTGACGTAGTTTCAGAAAAGCCCGAATAAGCCTAAATCCAGGAACTGTTTTCCAGCAACTTATGAGTGGGGATGAGGGCTAGTGGCGGGATTGGTGGCGGAGCTTGTCGATGGTGGAGTCGATGCTGCGGCTGCGGGCTTCGGCTGCGGTTTGGCGCTTACGGCGGTAATCGATCATGCCTTGGATGATGGGCTTGCCAAAGCTCACGACATCATCGTTGTAGATGGCGGTTCGGGCTGCGAGGAGGCAGTCGGAAAAGTCCATATGGGTCTTGCCGAAGAGTTTGACGGCAAGGGCGACAACGGTGGGCTCGTCGACCATGACATCATCGAGCAGCCTTTTCATGGCCGCAGCAATCTCAACGCGGGGAACCTTATAGACGTCGCGCAGCGTGACCACGACGCGCGTGATGATTTCGGGGTAGACACGAGCAGTGCGCGTGGCGATGACCTTGGCGGCGCGCGGTGACAGAACTTCGTCGTCGTCAAGCAGGTAGCGTAGGATGACGGTCTCGTCGATGATGGTGCTACTCATGGATATCTACTTCCTCGGGACCCAAAATCGAATCGTCGCTTTCTGTAGCAAGGTACTCAATCCAGGCATTGCGCTCCTCGGAGCGGCGATTGGGGTCCCCATATGCTTTGAGCGATCCATAGGCGGCGGTGCCGTCCTTTGAGCGCACGGCGACCGGCTGAAAGGGAAGCTTGCGCATCAAAATGCTTTGCGCGACAAATAGACGGACAGCCTCGGCGAGCGATGTGCCCATGGCGTCGTAGAGACGCTCGGCATGCTGCTTATCTTCCTCGCGAATGCGCACCTGCAGGATGGCTCGTTTTTGAGTCGATGACATCACTGGCCTCCCTTAATGAGCGTGCAATTTGAATAGTCAAATACAGCATCGGCTAATAATAGCCAATCTTACAACCACTACTTTATTGCACTAGAGTAAATGAGTGTAAACGATATTACAAACGTACTACATCCTTCAGAAATGAGCGTGAAATCTTTCGCGGGCTTACGCGTGTAATACACTCACCTTTATAGCTTCTAGAGAATAATTCCAACCTGCCAAAACCCCTGCAATACACCCGTATTGCAGGGCCTATGCTCAAGTTTGCCACCTGCAACTGCGTATATTTAACCTGTATATCGTTGGAGGAATTCTATCGAAGTGCCTGTTTCGCCGCATGCACTCGATACGCCGATGCCGGACCACGGGCGGTCCGGGGCAACGTCGACAGGGTCTCTCCGGCATGGGATTCAGGAGGGAGTGAACAACATGGGCAATAAACGAGTCGTAGCCGATTCCTCACGCTGCATTGGGTGCCAAACCTGTATGGCGGCGTGCATCGAGGCGCACGACATCCCCGGCAACATCGCCGCGCCGCGCCTGCGCGTGACGCGTACGTACGAGATCTCCGCACCGGTGGCTTGCCATCACTGCGAGGATGCCCCGTGCGCCAAGGCCTGCCCTACGGGCGCCTTGTTCTTTGATCCAAAGAACCATCGTATCGGCGTCAACGAGGACAACTGCATCGGCTGCAAGAGCTGCGTCATGGCCTGCCCCTTTGGCGCCGTGAGCGTGGCGACCACGCAGGTCCCCGTCTTGATGGGCGACGTGCGCGTGGGTTCGCAGACTAAGAGCTTCGTGCTCAAGTGCGACCTGTGCGTGGACCGTCCCGGCGGTCCGGCGTGTGCCGAGGCGTGTCCGACCAAGGGCCTTACCCTGGTGGACGAGGAGCGTCTGGCAGAACTGACTGCCGAGCGTGCCCGCGCCACCATCGAAAACGAGGCGTAAGCGTCGGGCGACAGGTCCAATGATTGTCAAATAAGTACCGAGTATTCGGTAGCAGAGAAAGGAAGGAGGGTGTCATGGAGAAGCATAAAGTGATCTGCCCGTACTGCGGCGCCGGTTGCCAGTTTAACCTCCTGGTCCAAAACGGCCAGGTCGTGGGTACCGAACCGCTCAACGGCATCACCAACCAGAGCGAGCTGTGCCTTAAGGGCATGAGCGGCTACGACTTCATCAACGACACCAAGATCTTGACTCCTCGCGTACTGCACCCGATGATCCGTCGCACCAAGGGCGCGGATCTTGAGCGCGTAAGCTGGGACGAGGCACTGGATTTCACCGCATCTAAGATGCAGGCCATAATTGACGAATATGGTCCTAACGCTGTCATGACCACCGGCTCTTCGCGAGGCGGCGGCAATGAGGCGAACTACGTCATGCAGAAGTTTACGCGTGCGTGCATCGGCACCCACAGCGTAGACAACTGTGCCCGTACTTGACACGGCCCTACTGTCCTCGGTCTGATGGACACGGTTGGTTCAGGTTGCATGTCATGCTCCATCCCCGGTATGGAGGATGCGGGCTGCATTTTCCTCTTCGGCTATAACCCTGCCGATTCGCACCCCATCGTCGCAAGGCGTATCGTGCGAGCCAAAGAAAAGGGTTGCAAGATCATCGTCGCCGACCCGCGCCATATCGAAACCGCGCGTATCGCCGATCTCTACCTTCCGATCAAGAACGGTTGCAACGTCGCGTTCCTCAACGCCTTTGCCAACTGTCTGGTCAACGATGGCCTCTACGACAAGGAATTCGTCGCCGAGCACACGAACGGCTTTGACGAGTGGTGGGAGACCATCAAGAACTACACTCCCGAATCCGTACAGGACATCACGGGTGTCGAGCCCGCGTTGATCCACCAAGCTGCCGAGATGTACGCTACGGCGAAGCCCTCTGCCATCATTGGCTGGGGTATGGGCGTATGCCAGCAGAAGCAGAACCTGAAGACGGTGCACACCATCGCCTCCATCGCCTGCGTTGCCGGTCAGATCGGCAAACCCAACTCCGGCCTCGCGCCCGTGCGCGGTCAGAATAACGTCCAGGGCTCCTGCGATATGGGCATGCTGCCCAACCTGTACCCTGGCTACCAGAAAGTCACCGACCCCGCAGTGCGTGCCAAGTTTGCCAAGGCTTGGGGCGTGCCCGAGGAAAAGCTCCCGCTCGAGGAGGGCTACAAGCTCACCGACCTGGGTCACCTGGTCGACGAGGGCAAGGTGCACTGCTTCTACAACTACGGCGAGGACCCGGTGCAGACCGAGCCCGATTCGGCCGGTATGCGCAAGACGCTCTCCGGGCTGGATCTGTTCATTTGCCAGGACATCTTTATGACGCAGACGACCATGCTCGCCGACGTCATCCTGCCCGCTACCTCTTGGGGCGAGCACGAGGGTGTCTTTACTGCATCCGACCGTAGCTTCCAGCACTTTGACGCGGCTGTTCCGCCCAAGGGCGAGTGCCGTCACGACTGGGAGATCTTCGCGGACCTGTCCACGCGCATGGGCTATCCCATGCACTACGACAACACCGAGCAGATCTGGAACGAGTGCATTAGCCTGTGCCCCAACTTTGTGGGCGCGACCTACGAGAAGATGGCTCCCGAGGGCGGCTACGCCCAGTGGCCGGTCAAGAGCACCGATGTGAACGACCACGGTACGCCCGACATGTTCGCTGGTGGCAAGTTCACCACCAAGGACGGCCGCGCCAACCTGATGGCGCACGACTGGGAGGCGCCCTCCGAGCTTCCCGACGATGAGTACCCACTCATCCTGTGCACCGTCCGCGAGGTCGGCCACTACAGCTGCCGCTCGATGACCGGCAACTGCAAGACGCTGGCACTGCTTGCCGACGAGCCCGGCTTTGTCCGCATGAATCCCGCGGACGCCCAGGCGCGCGGCATCAAGAATGGCGACATCGTCTCGATTCACAGCCGCCGCGGCCAGGTATACAGCCGTGCCGACGTGAGCGATCGCATCAACAAGGGCACGGTCTACATGACCTACCAGTGGTGGATCGGCAAGTGCAACGAGCTGACCATCCATAAGGTCGACCCGGTCTCGCATACGCCCGAGGACAAGTTCTCCGCCTGCCAGGTCGACGCCATTGCCGACCAGGTTTGGGCAGAGGGCGAGGTGGAGCGCCAGTACACCGAGCTCAAGCAGGCTCTGGTGGACGCCGCCGCTCCCCAGGACGTTGAGCCTGGCGCCGCCAAGTTCGACGACGAGACGCACGTGAACCAAATCGTGTAGTCCCGTTCTCGTTGGCTTTTTGGGCCGGGCGTCCCGTACGTTCGGGAGCCCGGCCCGTTATTTTGAAAGGAAGTGGGGATGAACCGCTTCATCGACATCAACCCGGAGAGGTGCATCGGCTGCGGAACATGCCAGTCCGCCTGTGCCGACGCCCACCGGATGCAGGGTCTTCAGGATACGCCGCGCCTGGCGCTCGTGAAGACCGGCGGTATTTCGGCCGCCCTTGCCTGCCACCATTGCGAGGGTGCCCCCTGCGCCGAGGTCTGCCCGGTGAATGCCATCGAGCACGATGGCGATCGCATCCACGTCAAGGAGCAGGAGTGCATCGGGTGCAGGCTGTGCGCCATCGCGTGCCCCTTCGGAGCCATCCATCCCGATGGCACGTCTATCGCCGGTGTCGCAGGCATGTGCGATCCGACGCCTTCGTATCCTAAGTCCCTGAGCAGCCTGCTTACGTGGGCTCCCGGCCAGTACACCTGCGCTGTCAAGTGCGACCTGTGCGCCTTCGATCCGGACGGCCCGCATTGTGTGGCGGCGTGCCCCACCAAGGCGCTGACCGTCATGGGCGGCTCGGCCGATCGCGAACTCGACGAGGCCAAGCGCCTGCGCTCGATCGAAAACGGTCCGGTCGTCGACGTTACCGCTGTGGCCCAGGGCCTGTCCGAGAAAGCAGAAGGGAGCGTAAACAATGGATAGCATGACGCTGTTTATCGCATCGCTTGCCGTCTCGTGCATCGGTGCGCTCGCCTCGGTTCTGCTGATCAAGGCCGATAACGCCGCCAAGACCGCCGGCTGCCTTATCGGCGCCGTCGCCGCGGTGCTTTCGTTTGTGGCCGGTATCCAGGCCGTGCTGGGCGATGTCACGTCGGTCGACACCATCGTGTTCTTCCCGTTTGCCCATTTCCAGCTGCTGCTCAATCAGCTGTCCGGCCTGTTCGTGGCGCTCATCTCGGTGCTCGCGTTTGCCGGTTCGATCTACGGTCTCAACTACTTTGATGAGTACCCGGGCAAAAAGGGCCGCGCCGGCTTCTTCTTTAACACCTTCGTGGCGTCCATGATGCTCGTCATTACCGCCGACAACGTGTTTTGGTTCCTGGTCGCCTTTGAGCTCATGTCGCTGACCTCGTACTTCCTGGTCGTGATCGAGGAGAACGAGAACTCCATCCATGGCGGTTGGCTCTACTTTGTGATCGCGCACGTGGGCTTTGTGCTCATCATGGCGAGCTTCCTCACCATGACCAACTTCGCCGGCGGCTCGTTTGCCTTTGCGGATTTCCGCGCCACGCAGTTTAGCCCCGCGGTCGCATCCGTGTGCTTCGTGCTCGCCTTCTTTGGCTTTGGCGCCAAGGCCGGTATCATCCCGCTGCACGGCTGGCTGCCCAAGGCACATCCCGAGGCGCCGTCCAACGTGTCGGCCCTCATGTCCGGCGGCATGATCAAGATCGGTATCTTCGGCATCCTCAAGGTGGGCCTCGACCTGCTCTCTGCCTCGGGCGTTCAGGTCTGGTGGGGCCTTATGGTCATGGTCTTCGGTGCGATCTCGTCGGTCCTCGGCGTGGCCTTCGCCCTGCAGGAGCATGACATCAAGCGCCTGCTGGCCTATCACTCTGTCGAGAACATCGGCATCATTCTGCTCGGCGTCGGCGCCTCCATGGCCGCCATGGCGCTCAACTCGGTCGGCATCGCCGTCCTGGCTCTGATGGCCGCCCTCTACCACACGTTTAACCATGCGATGTTTAAGGGCGAGCTGTTCTTGGGCGCCGGTGCGCTGCTGTACTCCACGGGTACGCGCAATATGGAGAAGATGGGCGGCCTGTTCCGTCGTATGCCGGCAACGGCCATCTGCTTCCTTGTTGGCGCGCTTGCCATCTCGGCCATCCCGCCCTTCAACGGCTTTGTGTCCGAGTGGTTTACCTACCAGTCGCTCTTTAATGCCGCCATGCAGGGCGACAAGGCCGTCATGATCGTGGCCGTGTTCGCTGCCGTCGCGCTTGCCATTACCGGTGCGCTGGCTGTCACGTGCTTCGTCAAGGCCTATGGCGTCTCCTTTGCCTCCGCGCCCCGCTCCGAGGCCGCGGCCAATGCCAAGGAGGTTCCCGCCCCCATGGTGTTTGCGCAGGGCCTGCTCGCGGCCATCTGCGTCGTGCTGGGCATTGGCGCTCCCGTGATCGCGCCCGTGCTGGTCGATGTCGCCGCGTCCGTGCTGCATCCGTACGGTGGCGTGTTTGCCGCCGAGGGCATGGAGCTCATGAACCAGTACTCCGGCGCTGCCACCTCCACGCCCGCGATCGCCATTGCGCTCGTGGTGCTCGTCGGCCTTGCCTGCGGTTATCGCAAGCTCAAGACCGTCGGCAAGGTGCAGAAGTCCCAGCCGTGGGCATGCGGCTATGCTCCCAACGAGCATATGCCCGTCGTGGCCACGACCTTTGCCTCCGAGGTGTCCTGGTTTATGCAGCCGCTCTACACGCTGCGCGACCGCTGCACGGCCGTCTGCTGGTCCATCGCGCACTTCTTCCAGAAGCTCACCGGTGTGGCCGAGGCCGTGGAGCCCGTACCCGACAAGGTTCTCGTCGATGCCCCGCATAAGGGTGTCGAGAAGCTCGCCGACCTCGCGACTAAGCTCGAGGGCGGCAACTACAGCATCTATATCTGCTACATCGTCGCGGCACTCGTGGTGTTCCTCGTGCTCGCCGTGCAAATGGGTTAAGGAGGGGAGAGCATGAACAACATCGTACTTGCCGTTCTGCAGGGCGTGGTCGTCATGGCCGTCGCGCCGTTCTTCTCCGGTCTCGGCCGCGTGATCCGCGCCAAGATGCACAACCGTCGCGGCCCCAGCATCATGCAGGACTACCGCGACCTGGCCAAGCTCTTTGCGCGCCCCGAGTCCCAGAGCGAGGATGCGAGCTTTGCGCTGCGCATCATGCCGCCGCTGTTCTTCGCCGTCGCCTTTATGCTCGCGATGGGCCTGCCGCTCTTTACGGCACAAAGCCCCATCCCGGTCTTTGGTGACGCCATCACCATCATGTACAGCCTGGCGCTCGCCCGCTTCTTCTTCGCCCTCTGCGGTGTGGATTCGTCCAACGCCTACGCCGGTATCGGGGGCGTCCGCGAGCTGCTCATGAGTGTGCTCATCGAGCCGTCCATGCTGTTGGCGCTGTTTGCCGCCGCCCTGGTGTGCGGTTCCACCGACATCGCCACCATGGGTCAGCACATCATGACAGGCGCCATCGACGCGCCGGTCGCCGTGATCCTCGCTGGCATCGCCTTTGCGATTGCCTGCTACATGGAACTCGGCAAGCTGCCGTTTGATCAGGCCGAGGCCGAGCAGGAGCTTCAGGAAGGTCCGCTTGCCGAGCTTTCCGGCCCGTCGCTCGCCATGGCCAAGCTTGCCATGTCCATGAAACAGGTCCTGGTCGTCGCTTGGTTCTGCGCGATCTTCGTCCCCTGGGGCGAGCCCGCGACCGTGGGCACCGCCGCCGTTCTGGGCGCGGTCATCTTCCTGGTGAAGTGCCTGATCGACTTTGTCGTGTGCGGCGTGATCGAGAACTCCTGCTCGCGCTCGCGTTTTAAGGTGCTCGGCAATCAGACCTGGGCCGTCGTGGGCATCGCCGTTCTGGCATTTGTCTTCGTGGTCGTCGGCGTGTAGGAGAAGGGAGAAACAATGTCATTTGCAGTCAGTCTGTCCCTTCTCGGCTTGGTCGCTATCGCGGCCCCGATGGTGGCCTCGGTGCTCGTCGCCCTGTTCCCCCGTCCGTACGCCAAGTGGTTCAGCGTTTTGGGTGCCGCCGTCTCGACGGCCTGCACCATCGCCCTCGCCGCGAATTTCGCTGGCGCCGGCATGCCCGACACGCAGGTCCCCCTGATCTCGTTTGGGCAGACCCTCGTCATGGGATTTACCTTCGATCGCATGAGCACGCTGCTCGCGCCCGCCTTTGTGGGTATCGGCCTGCTTGTCGTGATCTATTCGATCCCCTATATGAGCGAGAATAACCGTGAGCATCCCGACGCGCCGCGTCGTCGCTTCTACGCGTACCTCGCGACCTTCATCGGCGCCATGGCCGGCCTCGTGTACAGCTCGACCCTTTTGGGCCAGCTCGTGTTCTTTGAGATCACGGGTGCGTGCTCTTGGGGCCTCATTAGCTACTACATGACGCCTACGGCCAAGAAGGCCGGCATGAAGGCCCTGATCATCACGCATGTCGGTGCACTTGGCCTGTATCTGGGCGCCGCCATCGTGTTTGCCCACACCGGTACCTTCGCCATTACCGCGATTGCCGGCCTCGACGCCAAGCTCAAGGCTATCGTCCTTTTGCTCGTGCTGTTTGCGGCCTGGGCCAAGTCCGCACAGGTTCCCATGTACATGTGGCTGCCTTCGGCCATGGAGGCGCCGACGCCTGTTTCGGCCTACCTGCATGGTGCCTCGATGGTTAAGGTCGGCGTGTGCGTGTTCGCGCGTGCACTCGTCTCTGCCGGCGAGATTCCCGAGATCGTGGGCTGGGTCGCCATTATTGACGCCATGGTCACCATGCTCTTTGGTTTCCTCATGTACCTGCCGCAAAAGGATATGAAGCGTCTGCTGGCCTTCTCCACGATCGCCCAGCTCTCCTATGTGTTCTTTGGTCTGGGCCTTTCGGTCTTTGGCAGCCAGCTGGCCTTTGATGGTGCCGTGTGCCACATCTTTAACCACGCTTTCGCCAAGACGCTGTTCTTCCTGATCGCCGGTTCGTTCTCCTTTACGCTCGGCACGCGTATGCTGCCCAAGCTTCGCGGCATCGTGAAGAAGTACCCGATCTCGGGCGTGGGCTTTGGTGTCGCAGCGCTCGCCATTGCCGGCGTGCCGCCCATGAACACGTTCTTCTCGAAGTTCCAGATCATCGCCGGCGGCTTTTCTGTGGGTGCCGGCAACGTTGCGATCCTGGTGCTCGTGTGCATCATGGTTGCCGAGACCGTCGCCACCTTTGCCTGGTTCCTTAAGTGGATGGGCTATTGCCTGCCCGGCGAGCCGAGCGAAGAGGTCGCTGCGGGAGCCCCGCTTCCCCGCGCGATGGCGTTCGTGTTCATCGTGCTCATCATCATGGTCATCGTCAGCGGCCCGCTTTCGGCCAGCTGGATCGGTTAGGAGGTAGAACGACATGGGTTATTCGATCGTCAACATCCTTGGCGGCCTTCTGATCGTCACGTCCACCATGGTGGTCGTCTCCAAGAACATCAAGCACGCCATCAGCTGGTATGCGGTGCAGTCGCTGGTGCTCGTGGGACTGCTCGCCACGCTCGGTGTCACCACCGGTGCGCAGGAGCTGCTTATGTGGGCTGGATCTGCCTTTATCACTAAGGTCGTCCTGGTCCCTTATATCCTCAACCGCGCATATAAGAAGATGGGCGAGCCGAGCGACGCATCGCTCAAGGCCGGCCTTAAGCCCGCGTGGGCCATTTGCATCATCGCCGTGGAGGTCGCGATCTGCTTTGCCGTCGTGACGCAGATCAGCCTGCCCACAGCCGAGGTCGCAACGCCTGCGCTCGCTATTAGCTTCGCTCACTTCTTTGTGGGCCTCACTTGCATCATCTCGCAGCGCAACATCATGAAGCAGATCTTTGGATACTGCCTTATGGAAAACGGCAGCCACGTGACGCTCGCGCTTTTGGCCCCCACCGCTCCCGAGATCATCGAGATCGGTATCGCCACCGACGCCATCTTTGCCGTCATCATCATGTCCATCGTCGTGCGTCGCATTTGGGACGACTCCCACTCGCTCGATGCGCGCGACCTGTCCGAGCTGAGGGGGTAGTCCATGGAAACGTTGATTCTCGCCCTGCTCGCGACTCCTTTGGTGTTCTCGCTGGTCATGGCGTTTTTGCCCAAGAACACGTCCTATAACGTGTTTGCCGGTCTCAACCTGGTCTCCGTCGCAGCCGTCCTGGTGCTGTCGATTATGACGGCCGGTGACGTCCTTATGAGCGGCGACACCGCGAGCGCTCTTGGCCTGTGGTTCCACCTCGATTCGCTGGGCGCCATCTTTGTGCTGCTCATCGGCTTTATCGGTTTTCTTACGGGGCTGTTCTCGCTGCCCTATGTAAAGGCCGATATCGAGGAGGGCTCCATGCCCGCCGAGCGCGCCAAGCAGTATTTTGCGCTGTTTAGCCTGTTCGTGTTCACCATGCTGCTCGCGTGCCTGTCCAACAACATGATCCTCACGTGGGCCGCCGTGGAGGCAACCACGCTTTCCACCGTGTTCCTCGTGGGTATCTACAAGAACAAGACGGCCCTCGAGGCTTCTTGGAAGTATGCGATGGTCTGCACCGCCGGCGTGGCCTTTGGCCTGTTCGGTACGCTGCTGATCTACGCCAACGCCGCCGACGTGATTCCCAACGCCCACGAGGCCGCATTCCTGTCGTGCGTGCTGCCGTATGCCGACCAGTTCGACCCGACGCTCATGCGCCTCGCCTTTGCGTTTATCGTGATCGGCTTTGGCACCAAGGCCGGCCTGTTCCCCATGCACACTTGGCTGCCCGATGCTCACTCCCAGGCCCCGAGCCCTGTCTCGGCCCTGCTCTCGGGCGTGCTGCTTAAGTGCGCCATGCTTGTGATCATGCGCTTTTACGGCTTTACTATCCAAGCCGTGGGCGCCGAGTATCCGCAGCTTTTGCTGTTGATCGTCGGCACGCTGTCTATTTTGGTGGCGGCACTTTCGATGTTTCGTCAGGACGACCTCAAGCGCCGCTTTGCCTACTCGTCTGTGGAGAACGTGGGCGTTATCGCCCTGTGCCTGGGTATCGGTGGCCCGCTGGGTATCGCCGCGGCCCTGCTGCACTGCGTGTTCCACGGCTTTACCAAGACGCTTGCCTTCTGCGTGTCCGGCAACATCCAGCACGCCTTTGGCACGCGTAGCCTGGCCAAGATCCAGGGCGTCGTCGAGGTTGCCCCCGCAACCGCCGCGCTCGCCATCCTGGCGCTGCTCGGTCTTGGTGCCTTCCCGCCCTTCGGCATGTTTATCTCCGAGTTCCTGACTTTTGTCGCCGGTGTTACCGCCGGTCCCATGTGGCTGGTCGTCGTGGTCGCCCTCGGTCTTACCGTGGCCATCTCCGCGCTCACCCGCATCGCACTCAAGTCGGTATTCGGCCATGCGCCCCAGGGCATGGATAAGCATGAGGCCCCGGCGCTCATGCTTATCCCCGAAATCATCCTGGCTGTCATGATCTTGTGGTTTGGCATCGCCACCCCGCTGCCTCTCGTGCACGGTGTGGAGACCGCGACCGGCATCGTGCTCGAGCAGAGCACCGAGGAACTTCACGCGACGCCGATGTACCGCGCTGTGTTCGGTACCGAGACCGCTCAGAGCGAGGTGGAGTAACGAATGATTGAAACTGAGAACAAGGTGTACGCCCGTCGCTGCGAGAGCCATGTCGAGGCCCTGCGCCGCGCCGTTCCGGGCTGCATCGAGAAGGTCGAGTGGCAGTGCGAGGACCAGCTGACGATCACCGTCAAGCAGGACAAGCTGCCCGAGGCCGTCCACTACCTGTACTACGAGCGCTACGGCTGGATTCCTGTGATCATCGGCAACGATGAGCGCAGCCTATGCGGCCGTTACGCCGTGTACTACGTCATCTCCATGGAGGGGGAGGATCCCGGCTGGGTGACCGTCCGCGCCGAGGTCGATCCCGCCAAGATGACGTTCCCGTCCGTGACGCCGTTCGTCCCCGCCTGCGTGTGGGGCGAGCGTGAGCTGCGCGATATGTTCGGTCTGATCCCCGAGGGCCTGCCCGATCGTCGCCGCCTGGTGCTGCCCGATGATTGGCCCAGCGGCCTGTACCCGCTGCGCAAGGACTCCATGGACTATCGCTTCCGTCCCGCTCCCGCGAGCGACATGGAAAACTACGAGTTCTTGGCCGACACCAAGGGCAAGGAGACGACGCTCGTCCCCATGGGCCCGTTGCACATTACCTCCGACGAGCCCGGCCACTTCCGCCTGTTCGTCGAGGGCGAGACGATCGTCGACGCCGACTACCGTCTGTTCTACGTGCACCGCGGTATGGAGAAGGTCGCCGAGACGCGCCTGAACTATGACGCCGTCACGTTCCTCGCCGACCGCATCTGCGGCATCTGCGGCTGCGCCCACTCGGTGGCATACGCCGAGGCCGTCGAGCGTGCCCAGGGCATTCATGTCCCGCCGCGCGCCCAGTACATCCGCGCCATCATGCTCGAGGTCGAGCGCCTGCACTCGCATCTGCTCAACATTGGCCTGGCGTCGCACTACACCGGCTTCGACTCCGGCTTCCAGCAGTTCTTCCGCGTCCGCGAGAAGTCCATGGACCTGGCCGAGAAGCTCTCCGGTCACCGCAAGACCTACGGTCTCAACGTGATCGGCGGCGTGCGTCGCGACATTTTGGCCGAGCAGAAGCTCTCCACGCTCACGACCATCCACCAGCTGCGCTCCGAGGTTCAGGAGCTCGTCGACGTCTTGCTCTCCACGCCCAACTTTATTGAGCGTACGAGTGGCATCGGCATCTTGGACCGCAAGATCGCACGCGACTTCTCGCCGGTCGGCCCGCTCATGCGTGGCTCGGGCTATGCCCGCGACGTGCGTTTTGACCATCCCTTCGACGGCTACGCCGATCCGGACGTCCAAAAGATGCACGCCGCCACGGCCGACACCTGCGATGCCTTCGGCCGTACCGCCGTTCGCATCCAGGAGGTCTACGATTCGATCGACATGATCGAGACCATGCTCGAGAACTGCCCGTCGGGCCCCATCCTCACCACGGATTGGGAGTACACCCCGCACAAGTACGCCATCGGCGCCACCGAGGCGCCGCGCGGCGAGGACGTGCACTGGGCCATGCTCGGCAACAACCAGAAGTGCTACCGCTGGCGCGCCAAGGCGGCCACGTACAGCAACTGGCCGGTCCTGCGCTACATGTTCCGCGGCAACACCGTGGGCGACGCGGCGCTGATCGTCGGCTCGCTCGACCCGTGCTACTCCTGCACCGACCGCGTGACGGTGACCGATGTCGCCGCCAAGCGCGACCACGTGCTCGACAAGGAGCAGTTCGAGAACGTCTGGCGCGACAAGTCGCCGCTTGCGGGCGAGGGCACCATGGCCGCCCCGCTCGATGAGGAGGCGCTCTAATATGCTGAAGCTTTGGAAGGTTAACGCCAAGGCCGGCGACGCGACGGTCAAGTACCCGTTTGCGCCGTTCCCCACCAACAAGGACATGCGCGGCAAGCCCGAGCACAACGCCGAGCTCTGCATCGCCTGCGGTGCCTGCGGCGTGGCATGCCCGGCCGATGCCATTCGCATGGACACCGACCTTGCGGCCGATACCATTACCTGGTCGATCGACTACGGCCGCTGCATCTTTTGCGGCCGTTGCGAGGAAGCCTGCCCCATGGAGGCCATCAAGCTCACCGAGGAGTTTGAGCTGGCCGTCATGAGCAAGGACGACCTCACCAGCAAGAGCGTCTACACGCTCGAGCATTGCTCGCGCTGCGGCAAGCCGTTCGCCCCGCACAAGGAGATCGACTACGCCAAGCGCCTGCTGCAAAAGGCCGGCGGCATGGAGGCCGAGCAGGCCGCCCGTACCGTCGGTATGTGCCAGGAGTGCAAGCGCGAGCTCGACGCCCTGCGCGCCGCCTCGGCCGTAAAGACCGGCAACGCGCACGGCATGGCTGCCAACGAGACGCTTGCGTCCGGTGAGCCCCAGGGCCCCGGCATGGAGTATCTGGGCGGCCACGGCGTGAACCCGGAGTATATCGACCGCGAGCTCAACCCCGATGCGCCCGAGATTCCCGCCGGTCCGGCGCCGGTCGAGGGCATCATCATGGATTTTGAAACGAAGGAGGAGTAACCATGGCCGAACCCACGCTTTTGCCCGAGCGGCTTCAGTACCGCCCGACCAAGATCGAGCTCGACGAGAGCATCGAGAAGGCCAAGGCGACCCTTCTTAAGAAGATCAAGCGCTCGGTGTACGTCTACCGTGTTGACTGCGGCGGCTGCAACGGCTGCGAGATCGAGATCTTCGGTTCCATCACGCCCGTCTTCGACGTCGAGCGCTTTGGCATCAAGGTCGTGCCCTCGCCCCGTCACGCCGATGTGCTGCTGTACACCGGAGCCGTGACGCGCGCCATGCGCATGCCGGCCCTGCGCGCCTTTGAGGCCGCACCCGATCCCAAGATCGTGGTGTCCTATGGCGCGTGCGGCTGCACCGGCGGCATCTTCTACGACAACTACTGCGTCTGGGGCGGCACGGACAAGATCTTGCCGGTCGATGTCTACATCCCCGGCTGCCCGCCCAGCCCCGCGCAGACCGTCTACGGCTTTGCCATGGCACTTGGCCTGCTGGACCAAAAGCTCCATGCCGAGACCACGGTGGAGGCCGCCGGCGAGCAGGCCGATATCCTGCACCCCGGCGTGCCGTACAAGCTGCGCGTTGCCATTGAGCGCGAAGCTCGCGCCATGAGCGGCTACCGTTACGGCCGCGACTTGGCCAACGAGTTTATGGATACGCTCGAGGGCGCGCCCAAGGGCGATATCCGCGGTGCCATGGCGCTGCTCATCGACAAGCAGGATGATCCTCGCCGCGTTGAGGTGTACTCGGCGTTACAGGATCTGGTGCTGGCCGGAGGTCGCTAGATGGAGCTCACGGACCGCTCTGGTTACTTTGCGGGCCCCGGCATGCTCGGCGGCTCTTTTGGCGATGCCTCGCGCGCAAGCGACGAGGCCGCCGAGGGCGTCGCCGACCCCTGCCTGGGCCATACGCCCGACCAGGTGGTCTTCTATGAGCTCACGCGTAAGTTTGTGGAGACCGAGGAAGACGTTCCCCAGGAGGCCTGCGACGTGCTGTACTACACGCTCGCCGTGGGCCACCACACCGGCGTGCTCGACTGCTTTGAGCCGCGCCTGTCGGTGCCGGTGAACGTGTTCTATTCGCTCGTCGACGCGCTGCCGGAGGGGGAGGCCAAGACCAAGTTCGAGGCCATCCGCTCCTTTGGCGAGTGCCAGCTCGACAAGGCGGCGGTGCCGTCGTTGCTCGAGGCCTGCGACACGCTGCTCGACGATCGTGGTTTTCGCGGTTCGGCCAAGGCCGGCATCTCGGTGTTCGATGACGACTTTGGCCTGCATGCCCAGCAGGTTGCGTTCTTAATGAAGTTTCGCGATCTGGTTGAGCGTGTGCGCGATGTGTCGGGCGTGTATCTGACGGGGAGGCTACAGTAATGGGTCGCGTTGTGGATGGCCGTGTGAACGGCGCCCCGTTTGCGGGCATTGTGCTCACGGCGGGAAGCGTGCTGCGCGCCGACGATGCCGCCGGCCCCGTGCTCTCCAAAAAGATGGAGGACACGCCCATCGCCGGTTGGTACACCATCGACGGTGGGCAAACGCCCGAGGACGACATCATCGAGGTCAAGCGCGGGCTTCCGCCGCGCCTGGTGTTGGTCGATGCCGCCGACATGGCGCTGCCCGTCGGTGCCATCCGCCTGCTCGATAAGACCGACGTCGCGCGCAAGTCGATGTTCACCACGCATTCGCTTCCCTTGTCGATTCTGATCGAAGAGATTGAGCAATCGTGCGAAGATATCGTCTTCATAGGGATTCAGCCGGGCGATACGGAGTTCTATAACCCCATGTCCCCGGAGGTCTTTGAGGCCGTCGACGCCGTGTATGACGCCGTGGCCGCCAACGACTTTTCCCACTTTGTCCGCTTGGGGCAGGAGCTATAGGAGCGCTTGTCCCTGCTGATTAGGAAAGAAGTGATTGACATGGCAGATTCCAAGGCAGAATATCCCGCTCCCGATTGCCTGGCGCCCGCCGCGATCGAGGCCAAGACCGAGACCGCCGGCGTGACCAAGGCTAACCTGCCGGTCGCTAAGGCCTTTCTGTTGGCAATGTTCGCCGGCGCGTTTATCGCCTTCGGCGGCCTGTTCTTTACGGTGTTTTTGAGCGACAGCACGCTGGGCTGGGGTGCCCAGCGCGTCGTGGGCGGCCTGTGCTTTTGCCTGGGCCTGGTGCTGGTGCTGGTGTGCGGCGCCGAGCTGTTTACCGGCAATTCGCTTATGGTCTGCGCACTCAAGAGCAAAAAGATCACTCTGGCTCAGATGCTCAAGGCCTGGGTCGTCGTGTGGGTCGGCAATTTTGTCGGTGCCCTGTTCATCGTCTTTTTGGTGTACATGGCCGGCATCTATAAACTTAACGGCGAGGCGGTCGCCAATTCCATGGTGAGTGTCGCTGCTGGCAAGGTGACGATCGACTGGGTGACGATCTTCTTCCGCGGCATCCTATGCAACATCTTTGTGTGCCTGGCCGTGTGGATCGGTACTGCCGGCAAGACCGTGGTCGATAAGGTCGTTGGCATTCTGCTGCCCATCGCAGCCTTTGTGGCCTGCGGTTTTGAGCACTGCGTTGCCAACATGTACTTTTTGCCCATGGGTGCCGTGATGCATGCATGCGGTTATGGTGCCGAGGTCGCCGGGGCCGATGCACTCAACGTCGCGGGCATTGCGTTTAACCTATCCGCCGCCACGCTGGGCAACATCGTGGGCGGCGCGGTTCTGATCGCGCTCGGCTACTGGTTTATCTACGCCAAGAAGTCCGAGGCTTAATAAGCCGGAATGACGTACGGGCCTCCCGAGGGGCGTTTGCCTTTTGGGAGGCTCTTCGTGTCTTGCTGCGGTGGATGCTGCGGGCTTTGCGTCGCGGCAGCTGGTGGCAGAACTGTGGTGCGGTGGGGCTTGGACCCCTGAGCTGGAAGGAATAATCGAGATGGCATCTGCTGTGGAGCGTGACGGTCGCGCTGTGGTAACCACATGCGGGGGATGCTATGCCGATTGCGCCTTTGCGGCACGCGTTGAGGACGGTCGCGTGGTGGCCGAGTTGCCGGTGCCGGGGCACCCGTGCGCGGCGCGAGCCCTGTGCGCCCGCGGACGGCATCGTCTGGCAATGCCGTTTGACGAGCGCGACCGCATTTTGCACCCCATGCGCCGCCGCCAGGATGGCTCGGGTTTCGATGCCGTGAGCTGGGACGAGGCGTTCTCGGATATTGCGGAGCGCCTCGCGGAGATTATTGACGAGCATAGTGCCCGTGCGCTGGGCATGACGCTCGGCGTGCCCTCGTTCGACCGCTACTGGGCGTATCGTTTTATGCATGCGCTGGGTTCGCCCAACGTATACGGTGCCGATGGTGCCTGCGAGGTAAGCCGACTTACCGGTTGGGAGCACAGCTTGGGCTATAGTCCCGCCTCCGACCTGGCGCATACCGACTGCATCATGTACCTGGGGCGTTCCATTGTCGATTCGTCGACGATGGGGGCCGTCGATGCGCTCAACGATGCGCGCCGGCGCGGGGCGAAAATCATCGTGGTTGACCCTCGGCGCAGCGGCTCGGCCGCGCTTGCCGATCGCTGGCTGCGCGTGCGCCCGGGCTGCGATTTGGCCCTGCTGTTGGGCATCGCGCATGTGCTGATTGCCGAGAACCTGTACGACCACGACTTTGTGGCCCGCTATACCACGGGTTTTGATGAGCTGGCGCAGGCGGCTGGCGCTTGGACGCCCGAGTGGGCCGAGTCCATGTGCGACGTGCCGGCCGAAGAGATTGTCGCGACGGCGCGCGATCTGGCTGCCGCGGCGCCTGCCGCCGTGGTCGACGCGGGCTTTCACGGTGGCATCGGCATTGCGTATGCCAACAGCACCCAGACGGCGCGCGCTATCTGCCTGGTCGATGTGCTGTTGGGCTGCCTGGGGCATGTGGGCGGTGCGCTCAACCCGCCGACCCCGCTCGCGCTGGGCGACTTGGACCCTGCACGCTTTGCGACGCCGCCGGTGCCGCGTGTGCCCAAGTTGGGTTCCGAGCGTTATCCGCTCGTCGATCCGGTGCGCGGCCTGTGCACGACCATCGGCCAATCGATCCTCGCCGGCGACCTGCGCGGACTCATCGTCTATGCCAGCAACCCCGGTGCGGGTTACGGCAACGCCGATGCGTGGCTTGGTATCTTGCAACAGCTCGACCTGCTCGTGACGATCGATATCCGCTGGTCCGAGACGGCGCGTGCGTCCGACTATGTGCTGCCCGACGTGACGTATCTGGAGGCCGACCGCGGCGTCGGTACGGTCGTGGGCCGCAACGATGCGCGCGTGTTCTATCGCAACGCCGTGCTGCCGGTCTTGCATGATGACACGCGTCCCGGCCGGGAGATCTTTGCCGGCCTGGCTGCTGCCTGCGGCGTGGGCGAGTATTTTGACTTTACGCCTGACGACTTGGCGGCTACCCAGGTGGCTCCGTTTGGGATCGACCTCACTGCGCTCAAGGAGCGCGGTTGGGCAGACACGGGCGTGCCGCTGCCGTCGCGTACGGGCAAGCCGGTGGTTCCGCTCGACGGCGGCAAGATTGCGCTGGCAAACGACGTATGGGAGCGCGCCGGCTTGGGTCGTGTGCCTGGCTGGATTGCGCCCATGGTGGAGCCGGGGCTGGGGATGTTTCGCCTCATTAGCGGCAACCGGCCCTTTGAGTCGCACACTTCGCGCAGACTTGCTGCGGCGGGTGCTGCCGAGGCAGGTTCCGACTTGGACGCCGTGCAGATGAATGCCGACGTCGCCGAGCGCATGGGTATCGCCAACGGCGAGGTCGTCGAGCTGGTGAGCGACATGGGCCGCGACCGCGTACGCGTGGAGACCACGCCCTATCTGCATCCGGCGTGCATCTTTACGTCGGCGGCTCCGGGCGGGCGTTCGTTTGGCGCTGGCGCGGATGGCGCCCAGGCACTTGGCGTCGGCCCGCTCGACCACACGCCGCTGCGCTGGGATCCCATTACGGGAGCCGCGCTCACCCAGGAAAATGCCGTTCGCGTGGAAAAGATTGCTGCGCGCGGGGATAATGACGAGTAATTGACTCAGCCGATGCGTTCGACTGATTTACGTTTGTTTTGAAAGGCCGTACATGAGCGATAGCCAGAACATTTCCGATGAGGTGCGCGCCCGTCTGCGCGCCATTCCCTCCGTCAACGAGCTGCTCGCCGAGTGGCCAGTGGTGAAGGCGGCGGGGGAGACGTGTGATGCGGTAGTCCATGCCGCCGTCACGGCCGTGCTCGACGAGGAGCGCGCCGCCATTCGCGCCGGCGCCGCCCCACGCTCAAAACGCGAGCTGGCGTCGGCTATCGAATTCCGTGCGCATCGTTCTGCGCTGCCGAGTCTGCGTCCAGCCGTCAACGCCACGGGTGTGGTCATCCACACCAATCTGGGTCGCGCCCCGCTTGCGGAATCGGCTGCCAAGGCCGTGGCCGAGGTCGCGCGCGGGTACAGCACGCTCGAGTACAGCGTCGACACCTGCTCGCGCGGGTCGCGCAAGGAGCACGCCGCACAGTTGATTCGCTCGCTCACCGGTGCCGAGGATGCGCTGGTCGTCAACAATAACGCCGCCGCGGTGTTGCTGGTGCTGGCCACTCACGCTGCGGGCAAAGAGGTTATCGTGAGCCGTGGCGAGCTTGTCGAGATCGGCGGCAGCTTCCGTATCCCCGATGTTATGGAGGCCTCGGGCGCCAAGCTCGTCGAGGTCGGAGCCACCAACCGCACGCACTTGAGCGACTACGAGCGCGCCATCACGCCCGATACGGCCATGATCCTCAAGGTCCATCCTTCCAACTACCGTATCGAGGGTTTCCACGAGGAGGTAGGTTCTCGGGAGCTTGCGGCGCTTGCTCACAAGCATGGTCTACTGTTCTACGAGGACCAGGGGTCGGGCGCGCTCCTGCCCGATGACATCCTGGTGCGCGGCGGCGAGGAGACCACGCCGACCTCGGTTGCCGCCGGGCTCGACATCGTGTCGTGCTCGGGCGATAAGCTGCTTGGTGCTGCGCAGGCGGGCATCATCATGGGCCGTCGCGATTTGGTCCAGGCCTGCGGGTCGCATCCGCTTATGCGTGCCCTGCGTCCGGGCAAGCTCGCACTGGCGGCCCTCGAGGCCACGCTGCGCATCTACATGGACGGTGCCGATGTGGCCCATCGCGACATTCCGGTCCTCAGCATGCTTACGCTTCCTCAGGCTCACCTGGAGCGTCGTGCGCGCAAGTTGCGCAATCTTATGGCGGCGGGGCTCGATAATGCCGGCTGCCCGTGTGCTGTTGAGCTGGAGATCGTTGAGGAGTCCTCGACCCCCGGCGGCGGTTCGCTGCCTACCGTCGAGCTGCCGACGATGTGCGTTGCCGTACGCCTTGTTGACGAGCACCTGACGGTCGACGCGCTCAAGTGCTCGCTCGTTCAGGACTTCGATACGCCGGTCGTCACGCGCACCTCGCACGATCGCATTCTGTTTGATGTCCGCACGCTCGTGGGCGACCGCGATATCGAGACGGCGGCGTCGACGCTTTCCGCGTGCGTTGCCAAGGCGGCGCGCCGATGAGTGGGGTCGAAGCGTTGGTGGAATGCCCTGTTATCGTTGGAACGGCGGGCCACGTCGACCACGGTAAGTCGGCACTGATCGAGGCGTTGACCGGCAAGAATCCCGACCGCTTGGAGGTCGAGCGTCGCCGCGGTATGACCGTGGAGCTCGGCTTTGGCGAGCTGGCGTTGCCGAGTGGCAAGATCGTGGGCCTGGTCGACGTGCCGGGACATGCGCACTACCTGCGCGCCATGGTGCAGGGCGCCACGGGCATCGATGTAGCCGTGCTGGTGGTTTCGGCCGTCGAGGGTGTGATGCCGCAGACCCGCGAGCACGTACATGTGCTGGAGCTGCTGGGCGTCATGCATATGGTGGTCGCGCTGACGATGTGCGACCTGGCCGATAACGAAATGATCGAGCTGGCCGAGCTCGATGTTGATGACTTTTTGTCGGGCACTGTGTTTGCGGGCGCGCCGATCGTTCCCGTGTCGTCCAAGACGGGCGAGGGGATTGATGCGCTGCTGGCAGCGCTCGATGAGTGCGTGGACGTCTGCTGGGCTGCCTGTCGCGATCGCGCCGAGCGAACCGACGCCGCACCGCGCCTGCCGATCGATCGCTGTTTTACGATCAATGGTGCCGGCACCGTCGTGACGGGTACGCTGCACGACGCGCCGGTTGCGGTGGGGGATGAGCTGGTCGCGCTGCCGTCGCGTACGGTCTGTCGTGTGCGCGGGATTCAGGTTCATGGTGACACGCAGCGGGCGTTGTCCGGTCAGCGCGTGGCACTCAACCTGGTGGGCGACGGTGCCGCTTCGCTCGATCGCGGCGAGATGCTCGGTGTGGAAGGCCGTTTTGGCCAGACGCTGCGCTTTATGATGACTTTGACCTACCTGGGCCGCGAGGGCGCCAAGCCGCGTGTGCTCGAGTCGGGTGCGCGTGTGCACGTGATGGCGGGTACGGCCGAGGTCGTCGGTCGAATCATGTTCATGGAGGGCGAGGCCCCCATGGCGGTGGGCGAGACCCGTATTGTTCAGGTGCGCTTGGACAACTCGCTGCCGCTACGTGCCGGGGACCATGCCGTGGTGCTGTCCTATTCGCCCGTGATGCTTATTGGCGGCGGGCGCGTGCTACTTTCGCGCTGCCGTCGCTCGCGCGAGCTTGCCGAAGGAGAGCGTGCGCTGTATGCGGCGCTCGAGTCCGGCGATATCGCGGGCGGTGTGGGCGCTTTGCTAGCGTTGCAGACGCTGCCGATTACGGCGATTGAAGTTGCCGAGGCGCTCGATCTTGTTGCCGGTGAGGCTGAGGCGGCGTTGCGCGAGTTGGTGGCGAAGGGCGCTGCTTGCGTGCTTGCTGGCTCGGATGGCTCGCTGTATGCAGATGCTTCTGCGCTCGACGCCGCGATGGATGCACTGGCGGCGACCCTGTCGGCCATGCACACGGCGGCTCCCAAGGAGACGGGCTTTACGCCCGGCGCCGTTGCCCATGCTGCGTGGCCTGCCGTTGATGAAGGCGTTGCCGCGGCTCTGATTGCCGAGGGCTGCTCCCGTGGCGTGTGCGCCGCCGAGGGCGCCGAGGTATTCGACCCGCATTCGGCCGCCGCGGCGGCACGCGTGGTGCGCGAGGCCTGCGAACGTATCGTTGCCTTGCTGGACGAAGCCGGCCTCGATGCACCGACGTTGCCCGAGGTGGGCGAGCAGTTGCAGCTCGATCGCGACACCATGACGCGTGCCCTGCGCGAGCTTTCGCTCAACCGCGCGATTGTTAAGGTCGAGCGCGACGTTGCCCTGTCTGCTGCCGCCGAGGCCCATGCGCGTGAGCTCGTCGCCGCCGCCATCGCCGATGCTGGTGGCGCTGCCACCACGAGTGTATTGCGCGAGGCCCTGGGTGTATCGCGCAAGCGTGCGATCAGCATCTTGGAACACCTGGATGCCGTGCGCTTTACGGTGCTCGACAAGGAGGCCGGCGGCCTGCGCTCCCTGCGCTAGGCCGGTCACTCGCTCCCGCCTCCTTAGTTGCGGTGAAATAGTTCCTATTTGGAGGCTTTGGCAGCAAATACAGGAACTATTCCACCGCAACTTCTTTCTCGTCTTTTTGGGATGGGGCCTGTCGGTTTGGTAAAATACCGCCGCACTTGGGAACGGATGGGCTCCGGTGGGCTCCGCGGTCCTCAAAACCGTTGCGAGGCGTGCAAAACGTCTTGGATGTGTTCGATTCACATACGTTCCCGCCATACGCTACCAGCGCTTTTGTGCTCGCGGTCTTGCTGCGTGCCGCAAAGGCGCTGTTTTGTTTTTGCACGAGCTTTTCGTAGCGCCGCTATTTCGGCGGCGGTATTTAGCTTCGTGCACCGGGTTTTGAATGTGCCGATGGGGGTGTTTTGCCGTATGACTACCGTAAGACGAGCCGATCTTTCTTGCGTCGTCCAAGCGGGCGGGTTGTCGTCGCGCATGGGCTGCGATAAGGCGCGCATGGCGTTTTGCGGCGAGCCGCTCATCGAGCGCGTGCTGGGCCGGCTGGCGCCAGTTGCCGGCGAGTTAGTCGTGACGACTTCGCGTCCCAGCGAGCTTGCCT
>UMKA01026533.1_pt1 | contig 58050 bp, 30 predicted proteins | sample 1966211 | NCBI WGS metagenome assembly UMKA01 (sample SAMEA4836165, study PRJEB28245) | human gut metagenome | biome: gut microbiome; material: fecal sample | place: Denmark | collected 2008
TCCTTTCTGCAATTATGCCTGTATGCGATGAATATGGTATCAATATGTGTGTACACCCGGATGATCCTCCATTCCAGGTTCTCGGCCTACCACGCATTGTTACCAATGAAAATGATATTGAATGGTTCCTGAATGCCGTAGATAATCCACATAACGGACTGACTTTCTGTGCAGGATCTTTGAGCGCAGGTGAACATAACGATACCCGTGAACTGGCAAAGAAATTTTCCAAACGTACACACTTTGTACATCTGCGTAGCACAGCTGCCATACCGGACGGAAACTTCATTGAAAGTTCCCATCTCACAGGACGGGGACATTTGATTGACCTTATCCGTATCTTCGAAAATGAGAATCCGGGACTGCCCATGCGTGTAGACCATGGACGGATGATGCTTGGAGACGAAGATAAAGGATATAATCCGGGATATTCTTTCCACGGGCGTATGTTGGCTCTTGCACAGGTAGAAGGAATGATGGCTGTGGTGGATGATGAGAAACAACATAAGACCCTATATTGACGTAGAAAAAGATAGTGACGCTATAATTATCATATATAACGTTACTATCTTTTAGGCTACTATTTATTCCTGTATTCTGATAATACTAAATGAATAGGCTGGCAATTCATAAAGAAATTGTTCACTTACCTCCATATTACCTGAAATAGGACATGCCTTCGCATCATTAGGCTGCCCAGCCAACACAGTCTTAACAGCCGATACATTTTTCCCCTTCAAAGAAGGAAGTTCCAATTCCGCATTTACACTCACCGGAAGTAGATTTACCAACTTTATAATCAAATCTCCGCTTGGGACATCACGAACAACTGACACTCCTATACGTTTCCTCACCGAGGCCTGATTATTATCCAATGACACTTTGGAAGTAATATATTCATTACCGGCATTTTGCCCGTATAACTGTTGCACATAATAATCCACTGTCGGTTTCACTTCCTTGTTATTGAAATAAATCAAATCCGGATTCCACTGGATATACCCTTCTTTAGCAAGAAGCGGTGCATAAGAAGTCATTGTCACCACATCTGCATTACGTTCTACTGAGGTAAGGAACAGAGCCGTAGCCAGAGCTGTTTCCATATTACTGTGACGTCCCGGTATATGTGCCGCATATTCACCCAAATAGACTTTTGACTTCTGACGGTCATAATGGTCATAATAATCCTGATTGTGAATAAACCAGCCCGGCGAATTATAATTATGTTCATCCACCATCGGTATTCCCAACTTGTCTGCCAACGCCCAGCCTTCTTCATAGTCTGTCCCTTCGCTAAAGGGGCCGGTCGTCCCTATTACCACAATATCCGGATATTTTTCTTTGACAGCCTTATAAATCATCGTGAAACGTTCTTCAAAAATATCACTTATCATATCCTCATTACCCACTCCGAGGTATTTCAGATTAAAAGGTTCAGGATGTCCGGCTTTTGCCCGTTCCCGTCCCCACACCGTTTTCTTCGCGTCGCCATTGGCATATTCTATCAGATCCAAAACATCCTGAATATATTGTCCCATCTCTTCCATCGGAATACCGCCTTGCTGACCGTTACTGGTAATGATATCTGTAGAATGATGGCTAGGCCCCCCTATCCCTGAATTCTGACATGGTACACCGGCAGCCACTACCGGAAGCGGTTCAGCTCCTATATCTTCACAGAACTGGAAATATTCAAAATATCCCAAACCTCGTGTCTGATGATATCTCCAGATATTAGGTGCAGATTTTCGGGCTTCCAGCGGGCCAATTGTTTCTTTCCAGTTATAGATATTATCCACTCCGTCACCATGTGCCAGACAACCACCGGGGAAACGCACAAAACGCGGATGAATATCCGCTATTGCCTGTGCCAGGTCAGCACGAAGCCCGTTTTTATGCCCTTTAAACGTTTTCTGCGGAAATAATGAAATCATATCCAAAGCATATTCTCCTTCCACTTGCGGCGATATGGCCAACAGGGCACTATCGGCATCTGCTACAGCCTTCAGCACTGCAGTTTGTTTTCTCCAGTCTCTGGAAGAAACCGACAAGGTTGTCCGGGCAAGCTCTTTCCCGTCTTTTGACATCAAACGTATAACTGTCTTTCCTCCTTTTTTCCCATTCATAATCTTGGAAAACATAGAGAAATCATATTTTTCCCCTTTTCGCACAACAATACCACCATAACCTTCATTAACCAACGACGATCCCGGCTCCTGAATATTCAGGATAGCATAATGCGGATTATTGGCATGAATCGGATGATCCGTTCCGATTGTAAATGTCGCATTATTCCCCTGAACACTCCAAGCATACATACTATTCCAATCCTTGTCTTTATTCCCGTCTTTAGGAGAATATTCAAAGTCACGATTCTGAATCAGCTCTGCATAGAGTCCGCCGTCTGCCGCATAATTCAAGTCTTCAAAGAATACCCCTATCAAATGCTCACTGATAGGCTTAGTATTTTCTTCTTCCACTTTGATTCGGGCCGTCACAGGTTTCAATCCTACAAAACGGCTTCCGTCCTGCGCAGTGCGTTCTCCCCGCAATGTCTGTCTGTATGCCCGGTGATCCCCATAACGGTTCATCGCAATAATCTGCTTATAAGCAACTTTCAGAGCCCAACCGGTCACCTGTTTGTCACCTATCGACACCGTTTTTCTAATCGGTTCATTGCAGTTCTCCACGGCATATTTTCCTTTTTCAGATGCCATAAAGAAATGTTGCGGTTTCCATTTTATCAAATCAACGGAAGATACATAAGCCATCGCCTCTCCATCCGGAGTCAGATTCCAGAAACAATGCCATGTTCCGTCCACGCGGCTCTGCGTCAGATAAGGTTCATACATTTTCTTCCAAGGGCCGAAGTCACACTTCACGAATACTTGCCCGTCAGCTACATTTTGCCAATTTTCCCCGTCCGAACTCCAGACAAACTGCATTCCTCTCCTTCCTCCGTCATTTAACGTAGGGTATGGGAAAATGTAGACTGAATCCGGCCCATTCATTATTTCATCAATATGCGCTGATACCGGCAGAGCCAGTATCAGACAAAGACATAAGACTAAAAGGTGTTTTATTCTTTTCATGCTTTCTATTTAAAATTCAAACAAAGTTGGATAATTCATTATTAATTAACTTTTCTAATTTATCTTTGTATCAGGATTTAAGAGGAAGCAGGATCTGCTGAAGAGCAACCTGCCAGCAATAAGCATCCTGACGGTACGCAGTAATGCTACTTGGGGAGGCGGTTACACACCTCTTTTTTTGTAATACTGATACTGTCTGATATGGCTAAGAAAATCTAACCAAAATCCTATTCTACATCAACCCTATTTACCGGTAACCATACATCCATCTTGCCCTCACCCCGGTGTGCCCAAGCATAATAAGGTATCAGGGTCAGCGTCACATCTCCGGTTACCAACTTTCCGGCAGCATCAAAACCAAGCGCCTGCACTTCCGTAGTTATTTCGTTGATGCCATACAGCAGTTCCGGTTTCTCCACCACTCGGAATTTCGGATGCCGGTTCAGAATGATATTCTGTATATTGAAATCATTATCGATCCACTCGGCACAATAAACGATAGGACCACGCTCAACGGCCACACGTCCACGGTCGGCAACCACTTTTTCATTGGCTTTCACCACGCGGGGTTGCATGTCGAAATGCACTTCTACCACATCCCCTTTCTTCCACTTACGGTCTATCCGGAGATAGCCTTTACGAAGTTCACCGGTCACCTCCTTGCCATTCACCGATACACGATAGCCCAACTTCAGGTCGTCGGCATACGAATAGAGGTCACTCGGAAGTACACTGCCGCGCACCCAACCCGGAATACGGATATTCATCGTAAATGGCAGGTTGCCTTGAGCCACCTTCACACGAATATCTCCGTTCCAAGGGTATCCGGTTTCCTGCTCAAGCACCACTTTCTTTTCATTCACCTTCAGCTCGGCACGGTTGGAGAGGAAAAGGTTGACGTACACCTGATTGTCTTTCACGGCATACACATATCCCGGCAAAGAAGGAATGAACCGGCTGATGTTGCTGGGACAGCAGGCACAACCAAACCACGGCTGGCGTGTAATCGTATGGTCGGCATTGAAGTGATACTTACCATCGCAAGACAACGGATTGGGGTAGAAGAACTTGCCTCCGTCCAATGAAACGCCGGAGATTAATCCGTTGTAAAGCGTGCGTTCCAGCACATCGAAATACTTGGAATCGCCATGCAGCAGGAAGAGGCGATAGTTCATGTAAACATTGCCGATGGCGGCGCAGGTCTCATTGTAGGCAGTCAGATTCGGTAACTCATAGTTATCGCCGAAAGCTTCGCCCGCATGACGCGCACCGATACCACCGGTAATATATATCTTCTTGCCGACGATGTTCTCCCATATCTTGTCGATGGCCTTAATGTAAGAGCTGTCCCCCGTAATGGCAGCTACATCAGCCATACCGGAATACATGTAACCGGCACGTACGGCATGTCCCACTGCCTCTTCCTGTTCCAGCACGGGTTTGTGCGACTGCAAATAGATGTCCTTGCGTGCCGTAGTGCCGCGCGCGTCGAGGAAGAACTTGGCCTGGTCGAGATATTTCTTATCTCCTGTCACGGTATAGAGGCGTATCAATGCCATTTCGGCAATCTGATGTCCGGGAATCACACGCTTCTGTCCGAGACCTTCACCGATATTCTTGCATACGCAGTCGGCATAACGGATGGCTATATCCAGGAAGTTCCGCTTGCCCGTAGCTTGATAATGAGCCACAGCCCCTTCCACCATGTGACCCAGATTATAAAACTCGTGGCTCAGATCCTCCACCTTCGACCAGCGCTCCGACCCCGACCAATTGTGCGGATGCTTGGGGTTCATGGTACGTGCGGTGTAAAGATACCCGTCCGGTTCTTGGGCGGCGGCCACTATGACCAATACGCTGTCAATATATTCTTCCAGTTTCTTGTCCGGGTAAGTCTGCAAGGAGTAACTTGCACCTTCAATCGTCTTATAGACATCCGTATCGTCGAAGGAGAAGCCTCCCACCTTATAATCATCACTGGGATGGGCCGCCTTCACAAAGTTTTCATAACGTCCGGTTTCCTCACACTTACTGAAAGCCAACGGGAGGGTTACCTCGCGGCTTGCCTTCAAGCGTTGTCCCCAGAAACTGTCCGTCACCTTCACTGAAGTGAAAGGAACCGGATCGATGGGATAACCGGAACGCAAAGTCTGTTGCTTTTGTGCCGACACACTGCCGGTCATGGCTGCAACAAGTGCCAATGTCAATACTTGTTTCATGGCAGTTCTTTCTATTTCCTAAGAGTAATTACAGTGTACGAGTATTTAGGGAATGTGTACTTAGTATTCTTTTTGGAAAAGACCGCCTGAGAAGGCTTAAATACTACATTATCCTTATTCTCGTACGTATTAAACTCTGTAAGTTCACAGTCGCCAATCGTTTGAACCTCCACTTTGGATTTGTAACGGAAATTATCAATATTCAATATAGCTTCCTGAGGTTGGTCACTCAAGTTAACAACATAGAGAGTCATTTCTGTTTTCGAATCATTGATTTTAGCTGTAATATCAAGGGCTTCATCACTGGTGGAAGTTGCGACAACATTAGGTTTCCACGTCTTTATCATCATTTCATCAATATGTGCTGAAGGTTGGAACCATATAGTATCAGCTGTATAATGAATACGTCCCTGATCCCACATATAATGCAGACCATGCGGCTGGAAAGTATTAGCCGTACCCAACATACGGAAACAATCACCATAACGTTGTAAGGTATTCCAATTATTTGCATGGGCTAAACCGCGATCCCAGTCACACCGACTTCCATTCTCTTCCATAGGATGCAGATTCAACTTAAATCCGGGAAAATCCTGCGCCAATTCTCTCTGAAGCACTATCCCCATCTCATTTTCAAACCAATCTTTTGTATCAGCAAACGATCTGGCTCCACTATAATGAGGATCCCAAGCCAGTTTATCCTGTTTACCTTTTGAGATGAACCATGATACCATATCAGATGCCAGTTTATATTCCGGTGTCCCTTTGGTGTATCCGCGACCAATGTTAAGTGAAGTCATAATCGACATTTCAGGATCTATCTCCCAGGCTGCCTCCGCAAACTTTTTCACACATTCAATATACCCACGCGTAATCGGGCGTTCATTGTCTACCTGTATGTATTTCAAACGATAAGGCTCCCGATGTCCGTATTTAGCCCGCAACGCCCCCCATCTGGTAGTAGCATCTCCATTCACATATTCTACAAAATCCCTGATATCCTCATAAGATTCATCCATGCTCATACCGATAATGGCAACTGCATCAATCACTTCTGCCGCTTGCAGCATTTCTTCAAACCCGAAACTATGAGTAGCATATAAATTAAATCCGCTTCGAAGAGTTACCCTACGTTCATCAACCGGACCTATCATTCTTTTCCAACGATACAGATAAGTATCTGCACCTATATCAACCATAGAACCATTATAACGGAAGGCGGCAATTCCTTGTTTCTTCAATGCGTCCACAAACATCTTCCGAATGGGATAACCTTTCACCCGTCCCCATTCTCCCGGTTGCAGAAAAGCGAATCCAAGCTCTATTTTTCCGGGCTTTTTAAGCGATATTCCGAAACTTCCCCGAGTTACGTCAGCATCAGGTACCAACTTAAACTGTACTCTTTCATAAGAGCCATCCCCTTTCAGAGAATATGGTTCCTCTGCAATCACGGTTCCTTTTTCATCACGAAGCGATATATATACAGTCTCCGGTGAATCTGACTTGATTCTCAAAATGCCATCATAAGATTTTCCTTTATCAAACCGTATCCCCATTCTATATAAGCCATGATTAGTAAGTCCGACTTCTCCCGAACCTCCTTTAAAACAGATTGTCTGCGTCTGACGCCCGATATAAGCTTCCCCGTCACGCACCAGTTCATAATTATATTGCGGACTTCCTGACACCATTTTACTCCAATACTTGGATATCTGCTCATTTCCATTGATACGTTCAAGCATTACCTTTTGTATAGGAACAGGTAATGAATCGAACACAAGGAAACGACCGGGAAACTCCCATCCCGAAATTACCCGGGGACGTCTGAAAGGTTTGGTATCATAAATATCTTTAGAATTAAAGTCATATTTTTCTGTCAGGTTATTCCATGAGATACGATGATAAATATCCGTTTGTGTAATCAAATGCGGAATTCTCCTTTCATCCAATACTACATATATTTTAGAGTAGTCAGCCTTATCCAAATTCAGGAAATCAATGTCAATATTTTCTTCAAAGGCCTCTCCATGAAGCAATTGACTGAATATTCCACCATTTGTCTGATTATTAAGGTCCTCGATATTAGAACCGTTAAACAACTTGGTTACAGTGGCAATCTGCCGTCCCGCATCCACATTTAGTTTCACAGGAATATTTTGCGCACCTGCCCAACTTGAAAAAAGAGATAGAAGCAAAACTGATATCAGATTCTTTTTCTGTTTCATTATATATAATTTGAGTTTCAATAGTTTATTAATTTCGATTTAAAGAGTCGGAACCACTTTTTTGATTGTTCCATCCGTATTAAATTCCAGTTTATCTATGCACACCTCGCGATGATAGCCGGCATCCCTTCCTTTGGTCACAGCATCCGGGAATTTAAAACGATGATAAACAATATACCATTCATCCTTCCCCGGCACTTGTACTACCGAATGATGTCCGGTGGCATAAATTCCCTGTTCCGGTTTCTTACAAATAACGACCTGACTTTCCGCTGGATTTATCGGCCCCACCGGAGATTTAGAACGTACATAACGCACCTCATACTCTGTACTTCTCGTATCATTCTTAGACCATGTAAAATAATAATAGCCGTCCCTATAAAACACATGAGCCGCCTCGCTATAATGAGCATCATGACCTATCAGAATTCGCGTCGTATTTGGTTTCACCGATATCATATCATCATTCAACTCACACACAGCCATATAATAGTTGCCCCAATACAGATAAGTTTTTCCACTTACAGGATCTGTGAACACATCCGGATCGATATTCTGGCCTCTCGGCATCCCCTTAGGCAATTCCCGCCCAATCAAAGGTTTCCCTGAATCTATAAAAGGACCTGTCGGACTGTCGGATACAGCTACGCCAATTTGTTTCTCTGCCGTAAAGTAATAATAATACTTATAGTTGCCATCCGCCTGCTTCTTTTCAATGATACTCGGTGCCCATGCATTCTTTTTTGCCCACGAAACATTTTTCAAATCCAGAATCACACCCTCTTCTTTCCAGTTCACCAAGTCGTCCGAAGAAAAAGCCTTAAATTGTGTACTCCCCCAGTTGGGAATACCATCACACGTCGGATAAATATAATATTTCCCCGTTTTCTCTGAATACATCACTTCCGGATCAGCATAATATCCCTGAATGACCGGATTCTTTTGAATAGATGCAGTAGAAACATATTTCCTTTTATTCTTCTGCCAATACTTCTCTAAATTATCAGCTTCTTCAGTAGTCAGATGAATAACCGCTCCATGTTTGGGAGCATTATAATTGGTTGTTTTCATCACTCCTTCATTGAAACGCCCCAGATTCTTAAAGTTCTCAAAGTCTGACGTTTCAATAAAACCGAAATTATGAGGAGTCACACTATATACATCATACATCAATACCCATTTATCTTCTCCGATGCGCTTCCATACAGTAGGAGCCTCACAAGCCTTAGGTTCAAAGTCGTACCAGCGCGGATCATACTCATAATCCCCATTCGCACGATCTGAAACAGCCTGTTTGATTCCGGCAGGTCCATCATGGGCAACATAGAACAAGTGATATTTGTCTCCTACTTTCGTGATATCTCCGTCAATGGCAGAAACACCCTCATTAGGATATTCAAACAAAATCTGCGGCAAGCTCTCAATGGTATCAAAGTCATCATTTACATATACATAATACAGTTTATTCGCTTCATTTCTAAAACGCATCGTATAATAAATCATCAGTTTCCCTTTTTTCTCATCGTAAGTCACTTCCGGTGCCCATGCGCAACCAATCTCACTCAAGCCTGCAGTCAACTTGTCAAAACGGATATTCGCGCGTTTCCAGTTAACCAGATCCCAAGATTTCATCAATACCAGTCCATAATTGTTCCCCCAACCATACATATTACGGTCACGTTCCCATTCAGTTTCCCGGTAACCGTCCCGCTTTGCAAACACGTGCAAGTCTGTCATTGCCAAATAGAAGGCACCATCCGGTCCACGATAAATATGCGGGTCACGAATACCTCTCTGATAGGCAATCGTATCGCCGGCAATTACCGGTTCCCCGTCATTCATGGCTGTAAAAGTATATCCGTCACGGCTGACAGCCATATACAAGCCATGCGTTTCGTCCTTGTGGAATACCATGAGATAAGCACTCATGTCTTTCTCCTGTGGAACGGCATTCTTATAACGGAACTGATTAAATCCGGCACTTCCCTTTCCGGTAGAAAGTAATCCTATACGCAAAGCATAAAAACCATGGTAATTATTATGGTGCATTTGTGACACATCAACATTTTCCGCAAGTGTTGTCCATTCCTTATTATCTTTGCTAACCATTATACGCAGATTATTACCCTGATTATGGATTTTAGCAATAAATCGGTTACCCAACTCATTAGGTAATTCAAATTGTTTGTTTGCATTCTGATATACAATAAACTTTTTTCCGTCAGAAACAACTCCCGCATAAGCCTTTTCATTATAAAACAAGATAAGCCCGGCTCTATTACCATTACCGGTATTTATTTCCACTTGGGTTTCATAATTCTTATCTTCAGCAGTTGTTAGAAGGAGACGTCCGTTAGCAGGAGTATTTCCCTTAGCCTTTATCCAAAGGGTGCCATTATCAAAAGCCAAAGATTTCGGAGCATATTCTTTCCAGAAAGTCCATTGAAGTCCTAAATTCGCTTTGCTAAAGTCATCAGACAACTCTATTCCGTGCTTGATTTGTTTATCCGGCTTAATCGGAGTAGCAGTAGTTTTGGTACGATACCAGCCATCCGTTGTCCATTCAATAGGTTCAATCAAGGTCTGACGTCCCAAAGTATGATAACCTTTCGCATAAGCATGGTATACAATCCACCAATTGCCGTTTACGTCGTCAATCAATGTACCATGCCCTTTCGACCACCAGTTATCACGTGAACTATAAGTATGTACAACAGGATTGTATGGAGAATTCTCCCACGGTCCGAGCGGGTTTCTGGAACGGGCTGCAATAACCATGTGACTGGTAGCCGGACCGGCTGTCCCACCTTGAGCAGAAGTCATATAATAATACCCGTCCTTATAATTCAGTTTTGGAGATTCCAGACACTTACATTCCACTTTCCATTTATTGGGAATTCCCCATCCGTCATAAACCGGTTTCTTCTCCCCGATGGTAGCCAATCCGTCGTCAGTCAGACGAATCACTTCACCTTCATTGACATAAAGATAACGGTTACCGTTCTCATCCGCGATATGCCCCGGATCAATGCCACCAATTTTCAGGTTAACAGGTTCACTCCATGGTCCCCTGATATCATCGGCCCATGTTACCCAATTCGTTTCATCAGCGGGAAAATATATATAATACCTATCTTTGTACTTCACTAAATCAGGTGCCATAGCAGAACCTTTCCAATTTGTCAAAGCACGACACACGGGTTCCCAGTTTATTAAATCCTGTGAATGCCAAATCAGAAAACCGGGAGCATAATAAAACGGCGAGTGGGTCATATAGTAATCTTTTCCGTCCCGCATAATAGTAGGGTCAGCATAATCTCCCGGAATAATAACCTTCGGATACTCTTGTGCGTAAAGCACCCAGTTCATCAATGTAAACAAGAATAGTAAAGTACACTTTTTCATCATATTCAAATCTTATTCAATTAGCAATATTAGTAGACTATTTTATGTATGTTTCTATATTAAATACGAACAGAAACTCCTATACACCTATTGAGTAATCCTATCAGCAACCTCTGAATCATTATTATTGAAAACAATTCCCTCGGTATGGGCTCCCACATAGATACGGGCCATATCCGATGTCTTATACCACGCAGGTTTATCAGACATCCCGTCATAAATCAATTTTCCATTTATTCTCAAATTCTCAAAACGGATATTCTTTACTTTCCGTTCTTCATTATATCCTTCAATGACAGAAAGTTCCGTATTCTTTCCTGTATAAGAGATATTCTTGAATAATACATCCTCAATCCCTCTACCCGGCGCGGTACAGTACTTTTCATTATAAAAGATACGCAGGTTGACAAGCTGCCCCTGCCTGAAGTCTTCAACACGGATATTCTCGAAACGTACTTTACGTATCAGGTTATTATCTCCGGCATTAATCGCCATACATCCCTGATAGTCGAGTTGTTTCTCCTGATGATCCAAAATATCAATATTAATATAATTCAAATTCTCCAGAATCTCCGGTTCTTTCGAATTTCCATGAATCCCGATAAAGATAGGATGAGCCACATCTGCCCAAAGCGTAGAATTTTGCATCGTTATATTCCTGCATCCACCCTCAAAGCCCAAACGAGTGCCATAGACAGTCGTACAATCATCCGAATTACGACAAAACACACCGTCGAACAATACATTATTACTGGCAAGTACATTCATTCCATCACCCCATCCATAATAACTTATGCTCTTGACATTACGAATCGTGACATTATCCGAACCTCCTGTTCCGCATTGTGTAGTTACAATTCCCTCTACATAGACATTCTGCGAGTTTGCAATCCAGATACCCTTTTTAACTGAATGATCTATAATACCTCTTCCCACCAATTTGACATCGTGGACATTCTCCATCAAAACGCGCCCCATCAGCACAGAGCCACCGGCAAGATAGACAGTCTTTCCCGAGGGTACTTTCAATTCCCCATCCGCTATTTCATGAATCCCCGGCCCGTAGTAAATTACATTGGGATCGTTTTTATCCGGTATATTTTCTTCCGGTTTATTAGCAAATAAATGCAAGTTATGAAAAATATCCCCATTAACCTCTACAGACAAGTTTCCGGGACGTTCCAATGAAAACAATATAGTATTGTCCTTGATTTGAAAAGGGATATTATACGAAAGAGGGCGAACTCTTGCCATATTTACCTTCTCACGGTTACAGGTTACAGCGACTTCCACCGTTCCGGTAAAATCAAAAGTTACCATTGAGGCATTTTCCACATGATGTTTTCCTTCTCGCACCTCATCAACTTTTATCAAATAAGTAGACAATGTTATCCATTTCCCGCCTTGCTGTCTTACTTTAACTGTAAAATCATCATTCAAAGCTACCCCTTGAGGAGCATCCCAAGTAACCAGTCTGTCTTTAGAGAACGACGTGCCTCCTATCAAAACTAACACCAACAAAAGTAGGTATTTTTTCACCATACTACAAACATTCTATAAATTTCAACATTCAGTAAGGAATAGTCTCAAAATGACAAGACTATTCCTTACTATTTATTATTCTCTTGAATACATCAAGGTTCCGAAACCCAACTGGTCATAAGAACCACTATTTCCACCGCCTCCGGGACCTCCTTCCGGATAACTAACATCCATACCTATTTTTGTATATTGGCATTTCTCTGCATCAACACCTTTTATTTTAGCATAATGATTATATGCAAGTGCCCAGATACAACCGGCTGCACGACTACCATTGCGTTCCACTAATACGCCATAATATTCTTCGGCAATGCCCCAGTTCCCTTTAAAAATACGGGTATAAGGAACATAGGGGACATCCAGTCCGGCAGAATAATATCGTCCATTATATTCACAGGCTTTCAAGTACATGTTATCATTATAACCAAAGAAGTCATCACCTTGATTCCACGTAAGCTGACAAATAGTTCCCATCAATCCCTGACATAACACAGTATGTCCTGTATCACGGCCACTTTCCTGCCATTGGGCAAGATTTGCATATTCACCGTCAAAGACATGATAAATGGCATTTGTCATTCTTCCACTGCCTTCTCCTATCTGTAGATGCTCAACCGCCTCATTATAAATATCACGGCGATCGGTCAAAATTCCGATAGCAAGCAACGAAGCCAAATTACACAATTTCCAATTGGCCCAATAATGAAAAGGCGGAGTACCGAAATGCTCTTTGACAAATATAGAATTTACAGGATAGAACACATCAATTGTCCATTGCTGATATTTCTTAAATCCTGCTGCATCCATTTCAATCCAGTAATCACGTAAAAGTTCTCCGGCCACGGCAAACTCATAACCATATAATCCTGCACCCAAAGCCGAATTCGAGTCACCACCAATTGCTATACATTTGTCAGCCCAAGCTCTCATGATTCCAATGGCATGGTCAGCATATTCATCCCCATCTCCCAGATGGTAACGAAGCGCCAACTGATATGCAGCTGCCACATCTTTCATGGCAATCGTATAATTACCTCCATTGCTGAATCGTTCAAGATATTGCTGTGGATTCGCCTGCCAAGTCAGCTGTGCGCACCCGCTCTCCTTCAGAAGCTCATATCCTTTTTTCCAAGGGTCTCTGTTCAAACGTTCCTTGACGTATGCAATATCTTCCGGTGTGTGTAAAGCACCGCAATGAATCATCGGTACACTTTTGTCTTTCAATTTTATCGTCATCAACTTATCCAAGTCTTCCTTAACAGGGAGTTTATACAAGTCTGTTTCTACTCCCGGTGATGGCAGGTTAACGCCATCACCACAAGAGGAACATACAAATAATGCAATTATGTAATATAACTTTTTCATAATGTTTCAATATTTGGTTCATTTAATTATTGTCTTTCTACAGTTATATTGGAAACGTCTGCATTAGCTCCGTTCTTGACTGCAGCTTTTTCAACATAAGCAACAAATCCAATTGTTACAGTTTCGTTCTCAAGCAATTCTACCTCCAATTCAACATCCTGTGATTTTCCCGGTTCGTATTTAACTTTAGTGTCTGAAATAAGTATATAGGATTTTTGTCCGTTATTATCTATAAAATCAGTTTCTTTCACTGGTTTCCAGTCTTCTCTGCTACCCTGTAAATCAGGTAGTGTAGCTACACCTCTAGTAACTCCAAAAAGAACCTCAAACGCTGCCGCATTACCATAATTACATTCAGGAATAGTTAATGTAAACTTATATCTACCAGCAGGAAGTGTAACCACTTGATACATCTTATCATTTTTCAATACATCTGTATTTACCTTGTCATAAGTTGAACTAAGGAATGATATACGTCCGTCAACATCTCTAGCATCATATATCATTGCATAAAAATCCCTATTTAACTGCCAACCGGAAGGTATAGCCCATACACCATTTTGTGAGCCTTCACGAGACATAAAAGGTCGTTGACAGTTCTCCAGTACTACTGCCGTCACATCTCCTCCGTTCTTCCCCATCACATTTACCGTATATCCTTCCAATGTCGGGATATCAGCATATCGCAGACTTACCTTCACATTTTTCGTCGTACCAAAATCCGCCGGAACCGCCACTTTTATTTCATCATCTTTTATAGAAGTAATTTCAACTTCTGTCTCATTCAAATATGCTTGAACCGCCTCCTTATCAGTTCCGAAATCAGTACCCTTGATTGTCACACTCTCACCTTCCAAGACCACAGTCTCTGCAATATCATTCATTACAGGCGATGAATTGATTTTGAAAGTACCATCATAGAATTGCAGTTTACCAATAGCCATAGTCAGTTGTACATTTCCTGCCGACACTCCATTCGGTACTTTTACAGTAAATGTAGCGTCACTGTTTTCGTCCTTATATTGATAATCGCTGACTATTGCCTGCACATCACCAAACTTCACAATCAGTTGTTCTGCTGTTTCAGGCATATTAGCCGCCTTAACTGTAACTACCGTTCCGACATATCCCTCCAAAGAAGAAATCCCTGCATCAGCATCTACCACAGGAGTTGCTTTTATGACCAAATTCAGTTCACCATCTACCTCTTCATACGGAGTGGTTACTTTTACAGCCACTTCTTTTCCATCCTCCAAAGACTCACTAACCGGAATACGTATCTTAATCTCTTCTTCACTACATGAAAGGACTTCGGCTTCCACTCCTCCCAAAAGAACTTTCACTCCTTCGGTTGTTGTCCCAAAGTTCTTGCCTTTTATTGTCACTTCCGCACCTTTATAAGCAGTAGCAGGAGAAAGTTCTGTCAAACCGGCGTGCTGACGGATGGTAAATTTATCTACAGGAGTATTCACCTGCTTTGTATATACCATCAGCGAAATCTTTCCAGATGTAGCCCCTATCGGTACTTGTACCGTAAATGAAGTCTCACTCCATTCTGTTACAGGAGCATTGACCTTTGCATCACCGAATATCATCTTGATATCTTCCGCTTTCGTACCTAATTCTGTTCCGGTAAAAGTAATCAAATCACCGACAAATCCCCAATCACGACTAATTGTCTCAACTGACGGTTGTCCCAGTACCCGGAGCATTAAATCTGTTTTCAATTTCTCATCAAAGAAATCTACCGATATTTTTCCTGTAGTAGCATCTTCCGGTATCTGTACGGTAATTCGTTCATCCGTACAAGCCAACACTTTCGCTACATTCTCGCCAATACTGACTTTCACAAAATCCACTGCACCGGCAAGATTTTCACCGATCACATCAAACTCATCTCCCACATAACCATAATCCGGCGAGATTCCGGTTATACTCACGACGGGGTCTTTGGTTCCCAATTCAATAACTTCCGTTCCTTCCTCTTCGCAAGAAGCCAATAGAAGCAGAGCTCCCCAGCACAAAAGATTATATATTTTCTTCATCATATTTCCTTTTTAATTAGTTAACTCTCTCTACTACCATTTTGGAGATATTTACATTACCTCCCTTGCTTAGACTTATATTAACTACAAAACCAATAGTTACTTGCGTTGTTTCAGTCAGTTGCATATCCATACTGTAATCCACAGGTCCTCTTTCCTTATCGAAAAGTACAATATTATCTGTTATACGGAAGTATGTCTTCTTTCCTGAAGCATCTTCAACAAACACACTTTCATCTGCAGGAGTCCACCCATTCTCTTGCACCAGATCTGGTAAAGTAGCATTTCCCTTTGTCACCCCGATAATCGTACCGAAGTTTCCTCCCAACGTATTACATTCAGGAACAGACCATTTGATTGTATATTTTCCGGCAGGAAGCGTTACCACCTGATACATTTTGGCATTATCCAACGGATGCTCCTTATGGTTTGCATTCGACCACATGTTACACAAGAAAGAGATGCAACCATCCGGATTGTTGCCGTCAAAAATTAAAGGACGTATCAGTACACGCGAACCGTTCTCCTGATAATAAAACTTCTCATTGAATAACCAGTCAGTCGGAATCCCCCAAACATCATCCAGTGCATCATCCGTTATAGTAAACGGCTGACTACTATTCTTCAAGGCAAATGCTGTCAGATCGCCGGTATAAGTCGGTTCCAAAAGACAAGTACCCAATGTTTCATACCCTTTGATAGTAAGTGATACCGTTCCCAGTCCATATCCGGCGGGAGCTTTTACCTGTATTTCTTCGTCCTGCACCGAAATAATCTCTGCTGTCTTAGTTCCGATTTTCACCATTACATTCTCTTTTTCCGTACCAAACGAAATACCGGTAATTGTAATCACATCTCCTTCAGCAGCAAACAAAGCGCTTTCCTCATTGGAAGAACTAACCGAAGTAATAGTCGGTTTGGACATTACTGTAAACTTACCCACATTATCAAACTCATATTGCCATACTTTCAGCATCACTTCGCTACTCACCGCATCTTTAGGCACTACCACAACAATACGGTTATTCTTGCACGAAACTATTTCCGCCTCCTTATCCCCGAAAAACACGCTTACCGGTTCCAGACGTTCCCCAAAATTCTCACCACTGATAGCGACTTGTGATAACGTATAGCCACTTGTAGGATAGATACCATGCACAGTCGGTTCCGGATAATAGAACTCTTGTTTTTTGCCATCCTTCTCACAACTGAAAAGTAAAACGGAAAGCCCTCCTATCAGGAGTATATTTTTTATTAGACTTCTCATAAATTTATATCTTTAATCAGTTTATCAATCATCATTAATATCCCGGATTTTGTACCAGATTAGGATTCAAATTAATTTGTTGCTGCGGCAGCGGCCACAAATAATGGTTCCGGCTAAAGGTAAAGTTTTCCTTACTATCTACCACCACACAATTCAATTTGCCCCACTGGGTGTCTATCTGTTCTTCTCCCCACACATAAGTATTTCTTGCATACTTAGATGTTGTATTGCCACTGGCATCCACAAAAGTGGTAGGATAGGAAGCATTTCCGACTACCGTTCCCATGCGTGATTCATTAAGTTCATTTTCCGCAATACCCCAACGCTTCAAGTCGTCAAAACGGAAACCTTCCATATAGAGTTCCACAGCACGTTCACGACGGATTTCATCAAGCATTACTTCCTCCCGGCTCTTGTTTGTACCGGTTTCAGATTTTATCTTATCCACCAATGCATTCGTCAAATTGGCAATCCCGGCACGTCCCCGCAATTTATTAATTGAATAGTTCAGTTCTTCATCGGTAATCACTCCGTTGTTTCGCTCACATACAGCTTCTGCAAAAATCAGATATACTTCTGCCAGACGAAGTACCGGATAATCGGGCGATTCTGTTCTAGCTGTAACCCGTGCCGGACACATAAACTTCATATTACCATATCCTGAAGTTCCGGATTTCAATTCCTTGGCAACTGAAGTCTGGGCATCTATGTCAATATCAGACTTCATACGGTTATCCCGGTTCCGGAATTCCGCCTCCGGGGTAGCATATCCCTCAAACTCTTTGGATATTTCCACCGGCAGACCGTCTGTACATAAAAACAGATCCATCAATTTGCGGCTGGCATCCATCTTTCGGACAGTCTCATTTAAATTAACCCCACCCGGCTTGATATCTTTGTCATATACACTTTTGATAATAAATTCCTTGTTTGACTCCTTAGTCATTCCTGCCGGATTGGTAGTTGCATCTTCCAGACAGAAAAGATAACGATAACTCATGTCTTTCATGCCGGTCAAATGGTTATAGTTCCAAATACTATACAAGTTGTCATCTATCACTTCACGGCACAAACGGACAGCCTCATCAAGAAAGTCATTCACTTGATCCGAAGCCGGGCCGGCCGATCCTTTAAAATCTGTAGTAGTGCCTACGTATTTGCGCCATGTAGCTTCGTAAAGCAGTACACGTGCCTTAAAGGCTTCTGCTCCATGGTAGCTGATTCGTCCTTTATCCGCAGTAGATATTAAGGTCTCCTTGGGAAGTCCGGCTATCGCATCATCCAAATCTTTCAAAATAAAATCCACTACTTCATAGCGGCTATTACGCACACCATACAATTCCGGTGAGTTTACATCCAACGGAGTCTCCACAATGGGAACACCACCAAAAAATTGAAGTAAGAAGAAATAGTTGTATGCCCGGAAAAAATGAGCTTCCGCCAAATACTGTTTGATTTCCTCCTGATCTCCCGGATAATTTCTTGCCCTTTCAAAAAGAAGATTAACGGTACGAATTTGCTTGTAGCAGTTATCCCAACGGACGTCAGTAGTGGATGGCAGAATAGTGCCGTGCCCTACATCACCATGAATACCGAAGTAGGCGGACAAATCGGTGGCTACATCCATAAATGCGGCATAACCGCCATACGGACTTCCCCATCCTTGAAGCTGACCGTAAAAACCAGCCGTATATTCCTTGAATTGTGAAGCTGTTTTGAAATATACCACATCCGTTCTTTCATCCTGCGGCTCCTTATCCAGAAACCAGTCCGAACAAGCTGATAATCCGAATGCCAAAGTGCACAACTGTGCTATATAGATTATTTTTTTCATATTCCTCTTTATTTATATTGTTAAAAACCAATATTAACACCAAACGACCATGTACGATAGAAGGGATAGCCTGAAATCTGTGACACTTCCCCCATCTCCGGATCAAAACCATCCTTAATGCTTGTCATTTCCCACAGGTCATTACCCGAGAAGTAGACACGTACCTTTTCCAACTTAACCTTACGAGTCCATTGCTGTGGCAAAGTATAACCGACAATCAATGATTTCAGACGCATATAACGGCTATTCTGTAACATGAAATCATTATTACCATAGTTCCATCCGGCACGTACAGTCTGACTAGTCAGACGAGGATATTCCGCGTTCGGATTCTCTGCCGTCCAAGTTTTTCCGAGGAATGTAGGATTTTGGTTACTATATATAGCTGCAAACGGGAAAGACATCCAGCCGGTACGCATGATATATTGCTTGCCAACCCCCTGAAACATGGCACTGACGTCAATGCCTTTCCATGAACCGCCCAAGTTTATACCGAATACATAATGCGGATCTCCATCTCCGAGAAACTGTAAATCCCCGCTTGCCGCATCAATCTTATTATCTCCATTCAAATCCAGACGTTTGGTATCACCCGGACGAAGCCCGGTAGTCGTTCCCTGACGAACTCCCAGTATCTCTCCTCCACCATCTCCGTATAATTCATAATAGCGATTCACTTCCGCCTCATCCTTAAAATAACCATCCGTACGGAACAAGAAGAAAGAATTGAGCGGATAGCCGACTACCCTTGCATTTTTCCCGGCTACATACGTATCTGCCCCTTCCATTTCCTTCAACATTGTCTTCGTATCACCCACATTGAAATTTGCGAAATATGAGAAATCACGAATCCGGTCACGCCAGCCAACTGACACTTCCCATCCTTTTACACTCAAATGTCCGCTATTGCTTTTCGGTGCATCTGCTCCCAATACGGAAGGATAGGTGACTTGCGAAAGCATACCTTTATTATCTTTCCAGAAATAGTCAAAATTGACAGTCAAACGATTCCGGAGAAAGTTCAAATCAATACCTATATTCTTCTGTCCTACACGCTCCCAAGTAAGAGTCTGATTAATAAGACCCGAATTTTTCAAAGATGTAGAGATTTGACCGGTCAACGGACTACCCAAATAAGTAACTCCTTGTCCGATAGCGGAAGCATACAGGAAATCTCCCAATCCGGCATTGTTACCTCCTTCACCATAGCTGAAACGAACCTTACCGAAATCAAGTACCGGTGTGACAAATTTCATAAATTCTTCTTGAGTAAACACCCAACCAAGAGACAGTGAACCAAAGTTCTTAAAACGGTAATCCTTGGCAAATTTGGAATCTCCATCCCGACGTCCCAGTAACTCAATCAAATACTTTTCGGCATAATTATAATTGATACGGGCTAAATAAGAATAAGTGCCGCTACTGCCTTTACCCCCTGAATTAGCTAATGCACTACTCGGATCAGCCAGTCCCAAATCATACACTCCGTTATCCTCAAACTTTTCACGGGCAGTAGCTGTCTTTCTCCAAGCCAATGTTTCCGCATTGATACCCGCCATCAAAGACACATTATGCAATTCCGCAAACGTCTGTCTATATTTCAACAAGGCTGAATAAAATTGATACAAGTGATTATTGGTCTGTACCAAATAGCCGGGGTTATTTTCAATCTTTACATTAGACGGATTATCCGGATAGATCAAATACTGGTTTGACCATTGAACTAATTCCGCCGCGGGATTACCAAACCAATCATACGTCTGTATAGGAATCACATACCGTTCCCTACGATATTCTTCATTTTGGAAAGAAGCAGTACCCTCGAAACTAATGCCTTTCCAAATGTCGGCAACCACTTTCATATCAAGACGCGTGGTCAACTTTACCTTCTCATCACGTCCACCTTCGGAAGTGGCCGCTACAGAATTACGATTACCAACCGTACCGAAATTGGCATACCATTGTCCCAACGGATTCTTCGACGGAAAGAAAGGTACATCATAGCCATATAGCGAATTATCCAGACCGATAGAAGGGGAATCCGTATCTGTTCTGATTACACTGGCAATAGATTCAAAACGTAACCAATCGGTCATCTGAAGCCCATAGTTAAGACGGAAATTCAACTGCTTCTGCCCGTCGTATGCAGTTGTCAGATTTGCCTGATTGTCTGCGTATGCCAACGAGATGCGGTAATCCGATTTCTCTGTAGAACCGGACACACTCAAGTTGTGCTGATAAGAATTACGATTGGCAAACAGTTCATCCGTACGACTCGAATTGGCTAGAAATATATCTCCATAATATTGTGTATGGTAGATTCCGGCTATGTTCTGTTGCATTCGTAACATATTTTCTTCGGATACCCAAGCCCACCAGTTAGGAGTTTCTTCTTCCTTGTTAGCTTCCAGCCACATGGTAGCATATTGCCCCATATCCGGTGAAAACGCTGTGATACCCGGAGTGGTGAAACGCATATTGAAGCTATAATCTACATTAATCTTTCCTCCCTTTCCACGCTTTGTTGTCACCAGAATAACTCCGTTTGCCGCCTTAGCTCCATAAATAGATGCCGCACCGTCTTTCAATACACTGATACTCTCCACATCATCAGGATTTAGATTTTGAAAAGATTCTGTATTTACCGTAGGCACTCCATCTACAATAATCAACGGATCTCCCCCGTTGACAGAGGTGGCTCCACGAATCTTAAAATTCAACTCTTCATTACCCGGACGGGGAGAAGTACGGGTGACAACCAAACCCGGAGTTTGTCCTTGTAGAGCCAATCCGACATTTGTTATCGCACGACTTTCCAATGCCTTGCTACTGACCTGCTCAATAGCCCCTGTCAAAGTCGCTTTCTTTTGTGTACCGTAACCCACTACGACAACTTCATCCAATGCATTATTATCTTCTTTCAGTATAATCTTCAGTTCAGACCGTCCGGCAATATTTACTATCTGGTCTTGATATCCGATATAACTAACTTTCAGTTGTTTTGCATCAGCGGGGATATCCAGACTAAAACGTCCGTCAATATCCGTAATCACTCCTTTTTGTAATCCTACGACAACGATATTACAACCAATCAGCGGTTCGCCGTTCTGGTCTGTAACTACTCCTTTGATTACCTTTCCCGTTTGGGAGATAACCAAATTTTCTTTCGTGTGCGTATTTGCCTGAAGCAATGCACCGGAAGAACCGCCAATCAACAGGGCAATAGCCATGACGACTCCTTTGCGTGATAAGAAACTAGGTTTCATTTCCATAATACTATTAATTATTAAAGTTAATACTTCCTCTATTTTATATTTTTAGCCGACTTTAGAGAATTCTTCTTGTAAATAAGCGCGCACTTTTTTTCGGGCTATTAATAATTGTCCCTCTACCGTGCGGGGAGATAAAGACATCTGACCGGCAATAGCCGGACAGGACAGTTCTTCATTAAAACTTAATTTATAAATCTGACGACGCTTGGCTGAAAGTGTGCATATAGCCATTTCATGTATTTGCTCCAGTTCATGGTACTGTACTTCTTCTTCCACAGAATTCCGGCCAGTCTCTTTCATCTCATTATAATAGAAAGAGGATAAAAAATCTTCCTGCCTGTATTGCCGGCGTATCCTGTCTGTAATCATATTGCGTGCAATAGTATAAAGTAAAGACCATATCGTATTTGGATTCACAAACGCCCAATGCTCCCATAAACGGATAAAAACATCTTGCGTCAAGTCCTCCGCTTCATACGTATGTGGAATACGGCGTGTGATGTAAACCAGAATCACGTTCCGGTATTTCTGATAAAAATCGGAAAAGTTGATGGATTCGGATGGGTTCAAATTTGTTCTCATAGCATTGTTATTTCATTAATCACAATGCAAATGTATGAGAAACATACCGTTCAGAGGTGCGAATTTTGTCGCAAACAAGTGTAACACTTGTTGCATAATCATGTTTTCAGGCTATCAGGGAAGGTTTTTCCCTCTTTTTATTCTTCATCACGTGATTTACCTTCATATTGTGACGGAAGAACTCCAAAAGTTTCTTTAAATAACTTGGCAAAATAACGAGGAGTGGAAAAACCGACATGATCTGCTATTTCCGAAACAGACAAATCAGAATCCCTTAATAATTGTGCAGCACGTTTCAAACGAATACTGCGAATGAAATCTTTAGGTGTCTGTCCCGTTATCCCTTGCAACTTACGATATAAAGTGGCACGGGTCATTGCCAGCTCTGCACTTAGCTCTTCTACCGAATACTCCGTATTGTCCATATTACGCTCTACACATTCCAGTGCCTTCTGCACCAACTGTTCGTCAAGAGACGTAATTGTGATATTACCCGGAGTTACCACAATTTCTTTATGGAATGATTCCTGCCGCTTCTTCTGCTGTTCTATCAGCTTGCGTACACGGGTTAACAAGACATCAACGCTGAACGGCTTGGATATATAAGAGTCCGCTCCAGCTTCATATCCCATCATTTTACTTTCATCCGATGCGCGGGCAGTAAGCAGAATAACAGGAATATGCGAAGTCTGAAGGTTCGTTTTAATACGATGACATAACTCGATACCATCTATTCCGGGCATCATAATATCACTGATAATAAGATCCGGATTTCGTTCAATAGCCAACTGTTCCCCCTTTTCACCGTCAGGAGCATCAATGATACGATACCACTCGCCCAACTGTTCACGCAGGAAGATCCGGAATTCCCTATTATCTTCGACCAACAACAACAGAGGCTTCATCACTGTCGAAGGTATCGGTTCACTAACCGGTTCCTCTTCATTTTCCACAACCATATTCTGTGTCAACGGTTCATCGGGACGCAAATCAATGGGAATAGCGACACTGAAACTCGAGCCTGCCCCCAACGCACTTTCTACTGATACACGTCCTTTATGTAGTTCGATATATTCTTTTATCAGATGCAGCCCGATACCACTGCCGGGAGTGGCGTTATTCATATTTCTCTTTGCCTGATAGAAACGTTCAAAAACATGTGGCAGATCTTCTTCCGATATGCCTATCCCTGTATCAATTACTTTTATTTGTACGTATGTATGCTCTTTTTCTTCCTGTTTCCCCATTTCTATCGTAATATTACCACCCGGTGAAGTAAATTTAAAAGCATTGGATAGCAGGTTATTCAGGATTTTGTGCATCTTGTCACGATCAAAATACATATAAAGCTCCTCCATGCCGTTGACATCCAATTGGAAAGAGATTCCTTTCTCGTCCGCTATTTCCCGGAAAGAGAGATAAGATTGTCTGATAAACTCAATCCAGTCGCCATTCTGCAAGTTCAACTTTTCTCCTTTCATTTCCAATTTTCGGAAGTCTAACAACTGATTCACCAATCCCAGCAAATTCTGTGCATTTTTATATATAGCCCCCAATTGCTTTTTCAGTGGTTCATCTGCCAACCGATGTATAATCATATCCAACGGGGTGATAATCAACGTAAGAGGTGTACGCAATTCATGACTTATATTTGTAAAGAAACGAAATTTCAATTGTTCCAGTTCTTCTTTTTGTCTCTGCGCCTCTTCCTGTTGCATGCGAATCATGCGGCGGCGGTTGCGACGATTCACAACATACATTATCCCGAATATCAGTAGCAGCCCTAGAATTACATAAAATATACGGGCTGCCAATGTATTCCAGAAAGGTGGATTAATTTGTATAATAAACCTGGATTCCGGCCCCCATACCCGGTCATTCCCAGCTATCGAAACACGGAATACATATTCTCCTGAAGGAAGATTATTGTATGTAATACGCCCCTGCCCATTTTCAAACAGTGTTTCCGTCCATTCCTTATCAAAGCCATCCAACTGATACCTAAAAGACGTCTGGGAAGGATTGAGATAATTCAAACCGGAAAATTCAAGCGTCACGTAATTCTCATTATATTCCAGAGATACTTTCTTCGAATAACTCAAAGCTTTGTCGAACAACACACGTCCATTGTATTTCTCACCGGAAAGAATTGGAACATTGAATAGCCTGAAAGAAGTAAACAAAGGACGGGAAAGAGAGTGACTGTCCCCCATATTGTCCGGTGAAAATGTTATAAACCCGTTAAGTAATCCCAGATACAAACTGTTATGAGTCGCTAATGAAGGAAAGCTAAACAAATCCCCTTGAAGAATCTCCACTTCGGACAAATAGCTATTTACATGAAAATTATATCCATCCGCATTGCATTCCACTGTGATTTTATAAACTGAAGTTACCGTAGTTATCCAAATATCATGATTTTTATCTTCAACGACACTCAAAATAGGCTTGGAAAGCCCGTCTTCTTTTCCCAACATATGGCTTTTCCCGTCAGGAGTCAACACATTCAGCCCGTATTGAGTGGCAAACCATAATATCCCTTTACGATCTTTCAATATCTGATTGTATTTAATACTCTCATAATTAAAAACAAACGTACTCCCCTCTTTCTGCTCCAACGGACATATCTTCTTTTTATCAGGGTCATAAATGTATAACCCATTATCACTTCCTACAACTAACCTGGACTGATTGTCTATTGCCAGCGTATTCGCAACCTTATGTTTTTTCAATTCAGGAAACTGCTTGAACAGGAGACTGATTTCCCCATTCTCCGGGTTGAGCTGCCCGACTCCCCCATATATACTAATCCACAATCTTCCTGCTGAATCTTCTACCATAGCACGTATATTGCTGAAGTCCAACTCATTTTGATAATCCGTATCCGGATAATCATAAGCCCTTACTTTCCCATGTTCAATACAATATAATCCATTATGATATGTACCTACCCAGATCCTCTTTTTACTATCTTCATAAAGCATCCGACAAATCTTCCGATCAAATTCCTTGTCATACTTGGTCAGATTTCTTGTTTTCGGGTCATAGCGATAAAGTGACAGGTTCGTTCCCATCAGCACCTCTCCTGCCGATGTTTCAAGCATGCAACGAATTTCTTCTCCTTTCCAATCACCTTTCAACACTTTATTATTGCATAAGGTCATCTTATTCAGGCTAGGGTGATAATAACAAATTCCCTGATTATGTAGTCCTATCCAGACGGCACCTGTCTTCTGGTCACAATAAATGCTTTGAATACTGTTCCTTATCGTTTTACCTGACAACAAAGGAAGCTCGGAAAGCCGGGTAAGAGAAAGATTACGTGCATCTATTACATAAAGCCCGTTCTGTACCGTACCAATCCATGCGTTTCCTCCTTTATCCACATCCATAGAGGTGAGCCATGAGTTCTGTCCTGGTTGAATATCCGATATTTGGCTCCACTTTTTATGAAAATTGTCATAATAACCTACTCCCCGATCCCACATCAACCAAAAATCTCCGTTCACCAATATCTTCAATACAATCCGGTCATCGGGTTTCAACTGCTCTTTCAGAAAATCAACTTGTTCGATAAAACGTTTTTTCTCATGGTCGTAACAACGGACAACTCCTTTTTGATGAACCATCCAACTATGTCCTCCCTGACTTTCTATCCCCAACAACTTCCCATAATACTCTACGGTTTCATCATTTCCACAAACTTGCATCATTTCTTTCGTTTCCGAATTGTAGGTATAGACAGAAGAACTATCCGTCAAAAACCAATAACGTTTCTCTGAATCAATAAATATATCCGCAAGTTTTTCCTTTAGCCCAAACTCATATAATAACGAGTCTACATTGTATATATATTGTTCTGTGGTCAAATCAAATACCCGTAGACTGGCACGTTCCTTCATCCACAAACGATTGTCCGCATCAATATATTGCTCAAAAATAATATGATTGTAAGATATAGGATAACCTTTCTGAAGATCAAAAGGAAAACTGGAGAAATTCACTCCGTCATACATTGTCAATAACACAGTCCGGATACCCATGCGCCCGTCAGGCAAAGAAAACACACTGCCGATATAATTATCAGGTAATCCCTCTGTTGCTCCGATATGACGAAATATATAGGAAATCTCTTGCGAATGTATTCGATTCGTAATCAAGAGACTCAATAAAATAGTAAATAAGTATATTCGTGCTTTCATAACTGTTATTCCTCTTTGTATCTCCGTATATATAGTTAATACGAACAAGCTCACCGATTCACCCTATTTCCTAAAAAGATTTTCATAGAAATAGCTAACCGTTAAAACATACACAAACTGTTTATAATCAACACAAAGATAACACTAAAAGCACAAAACCAAAGCAAGACTTCATCTTTTTTCAATCACAATAGTTCATTAATTATTTTATTCACATCTACATAACAATCACTATAAGCCCATTCCTTTCTTCCCATAGCCTTCGATTATTTCCTCGTTTGTTTTGACAGCTACGCTACACAAGGAGAATGTTACGCCACAATACCTTTACCAATTCAGAGTCCAATGCTATCGCCAAAGGAACTTCACGTTCTTCATATCGCTCATAAAAAGCAGTCCTGAACTTGTCTAGTGACGATGTGTATTTCATTTCTACCATTTTACTGAAGAATGAGAGTGCTGATTGCAGTTCTACGATTACTGATTCTCCTAAAGTATTACAGTAAACGTCGGCTATAGCTCTCGGGCAATTTAGTCGTAGGCGACTACGAGTGTGCATTTTACACATTCGTAGTTTCATAATATTACGGTTCTGTTCCCGTGTTGGAAGGTTAATGCCTCCACTGTACCCAGGGATTTGGCGTATAGTATGTAATGCAACGGGTAGGCAGAACCGTATTTATACTAGCTATCTATTCTCTATTTGATATAATTTTAAGAACCTCCATCTCTCTTTATACAATAATACAACAATAAAATCGTAATCATTTCCGCAATTATACCTGGCAAAAAAATACATCCAAGCATTATGTCAATCTTGAATATCCAAAAATGCCAAATTATAATGGATAGAGTAATAGAAATAAAGAGCTGCAAAATACAATAGATTATCAATTTGAATCTCTTTATTTTAGTCCTTGTTAATAAATAAAGAAAGAAAACTAATCCGATAATGAATGTAACTGAACCTAATAAGACTCCGAGCTCAATAAGTTCTAATATTGATATACAATTCTTCATAATTATTCTAATATTGTTTGATTTCTTGCAGGATCATATGATGTAGGTCTAAACTTATCTCTATACTCCTCTACGATACTTTTTGGACGAGGATCTATTATGATTGGTGCCTTTTTTCACTTCCGAATCTTGTATAAATAAATATATTCGTGCTTTCATAACTGTTATTCCTCTTTGTATCTCCGTATATATAGTTAATACGAACAAGCTCACTGATTCACTCCCTTTTCCTATGAACTTTTTTATTTAAGCGAAAATAAAAGTTCAGACTTTGTTGGGTTGCCACAAAAATAAGGCTATTTTTGCAGATATTTACGTAATTAGAAAAAGAATATTATGAAAGCAATAACTATAAAGCTCTGTCTACTATTTACTCTATTATGCTCCCTTCCTGCATTTTATTCATGCAACGACGAAGTTGACGCTTTTTACCTATATGAATATTGGGAGTGATGTCCGACCCGGAACCTCCCATCAATGAAGCCAGTCTGTCCATCACAGGAGGAAAAAAGCTGGGGATTAGGGGTGGCGTAGCTCCCTATACAGCAGAAATAGCTGACGGGCAAATAGCAACAGCTCATATAGACGAAAACAATGATGTGCAGATTAGCTCTATTAAATTAGGCAGCACCTCATTAACAGTAAAAGACGCTGATGGTAGAATTATAAAAATAGGTGTAAAGGTCGTTAATGGCAACCAATCTTTTTCAGTACATTCCGTGGAAGCAAGAATCATAGGAATAGATGAAAGCCTATTGGATGAACAACAAAAAGAAAAACTGGAAACGATGATAAAAAAGATAAAAGATGAAGCAGACATGCAAGCCACAGGGGGAATAGTTTTCTCTTATGACCAAAAAAGTAGTGGCAAAGTGGCGATTGTTACCAGTAAAGACAATACTCCGAAAATAGAAGGAAGTTTCTCCCGTTCCGCATCAGAATCAGGTACTACATTTCATATTATAACCAACGGCGGAAAAGAATATGACTGGATATTTAAAAATCCCGAGCGTCCCGATACTCCAAAGAATATCACAACACGAGATCTGGGACCTGTTCCCTATTGGTTAGTGGAAGATGTGACGGAAGCTTATAAATCAGAAGTAACAGGGCTATTAGAAATGAACGACAATTCCTTGAAAATAGAACGTATTTATATAGGTTCAGTCACGCCTTTACGTTAGGTTTATTCCCCTTTCTACAAAATAGATGCGGCAAAAGCACGAATAACTGCTTTTTGCCGCATTTTTTCTTTAATCACACAGAGATAACATTAGTGTTACACCTCAAAAAAATAACTACCTGACGAAAGTTCCAATATCACCTTTCCATTTTCCATACCAACATACTCCACTCCTTTGCTCTTTTTTAAAGGCTTATTACTTTCAGTAATCTTCTTTACTGAAACAGCCGGCAGATATAACCGGGCAGTCGTATTGGCAGGAACTGTGAATTGGTAGGCAACTACATCGTTTTCCTTTTTCCAACTGCTTTCAATACGCCCATACATCGAATCATAATATCCCTTTGCGTAAGTCATGCCACCAGTCGTATCTACTTCCGGCCTCAACACAAAATGCTTGAATCCGGGGGAGTTTTCATCCCGTTCTATTCCTAGAGAACGGTTGTACATCCATGCACCGACTGCCCCAAAAGAATAATGGTTGAAGGAATTCATGCGGTTATTTCCTCCGAATCCATCTTCGTGGGTATAAGAGTTCAATCTTTCCCATATCGTGGTAGCTCCCTGCTCTACCGAATACAGCCAGGAAGGATAACTGGTTTGCTGCAACAGCCTGTATGCCGCATCACTGTGGCCATTGTCCGACAATGCTTTGCTAATCCAAGCAGTTCCGATGAAACCAGTCAAAAGTGAATAGGAAGGACACGATTTGCCTTTTTCCGTCTTATTCTCTCTGGTAATTGTTTCTATCAGATTATAAATGAACTGCGGCTTGTTATCTTCCTCAACAATACCAAAGACCAATGGAAGTACATAGGATGTTTGTGTATCCACCAATGTCCCTTGCTTTTCAGGAATAAAAACGGAAAAGACAGTTTTGCAGGTACCGGGTTGTATATAGGTTTCATTGAAGAAAGCTTTTCTAACAGCATGAAGTTTCTGAAACCATTCAGCATCAGCAGTTTTGCCCAAGACGGTTGCAATCTTATTCATCAGTTCCAAATCATAGAGGAAGTAAGCTTCCCATAAGAGTGACTTATCATTCTTTGAGTCCTCAAGCCCCAACCAGTCACCTAAATCTCCCCATGCCCTGTATTGGACAAGCAGATTCGTCTTCGGGTCGATTGTTTCATTAAGGATGTAGGAAATATACCGTTTCATTGAGTCATAATGCTCATTCAACAGTGTTTTGTCTCCATATTGTTGGTAACATTCCCAAGGTACCGTGATTCCGGCGCTTCCCCACAGAACTCCGCCAAATCCACCACCCAAAGGAGCGATGTCAGGAAAACGTCCGTCCTTACGCTGCACATCTCGCATAGACCGAAGATATCTTCTCATAAATTGCGGGACATCTGCCAAATAGGTAGCAGTACGGGAAAATACGGAAATATCCCCTGTCCAACCCAAACGTTCATTCCTCTGCGGGCAATCCGTAGGGACAGACATGAAATTGGCATACGAAGACCATGTAATATTCTCCCAAAGTTTGTTTACTTTCGCATTGGATGTCTCATAATGAGAAGAAAGCTCATGAATGGAACTAAGTACTATACCTTTCACCGCATCCACAGGCAATGCCTTTTCAATACCGGTAATTTCTACAAAGCGATAACCGTGATAGGTAAACCGGGGAAGAATTGTTTCTTCACCACCTTTCGTTATATAAATATCCTGCGCCATAGCTGCACGGATATTCTCGAGCATTATCATGCCGATATTACTTTCATACTCCGGGAGATTGGGATATTTCACTTCCGCAAAACGCAAATTTATCTTCGTTCCGGGCTTCATTCCGGACAGGTTGATTTTTGGCACACCTGCCATATTCTGTCCCATATCATAAACAAATACACCCGGACGGACTTCTTCCACAGACAGAGCAGTCAATTCTTTTATAGCCTTCACCGTCTGACCGAACTGCCCGACAAGTTCAAAATCAGAGTAATCATCCACTTTCGGTTTATTCGGATTTCCTTCCGTACTAATATGACCGTCCAAAGTAACTTCGCAGGCCGGATGCCAACCGGACGCATCATAGGCAGGCGTACTCCATCCCTCTATTTCCGCCTCTCTCGAAGCATCGTATACTTCCCCTTGAAAGAAGCTGCCATAAAGCACAGGCCCTCTGTTGAAATATTGCCAGGTGGACGGGTCGGAAACAATCACTTTTTCTTGTCCGTCCGCATAAGTTATGGCTAATTTTGCCAGAATAGACTGGCAGTCGCCGAAGAAATTCCAGTTATCTCCTGTAAAAGTCGCTCCACCACTCCACCAACCTTCGGACAATATAGCGCCGAGAGCGTTCTTTCCGGAATGAATATGCTCTGTGACATCAAACGTCTGATACAAATGAGTCTTATTATATTGGGTAAGTCCGGGATTAAAGTAATCATCCCCTACCCGTCTGCCATTCAGATAAATTTCATAGATGCCACGGGATGTTACATATAAACGCGCCTTAGTTATTTTCGCATCTGAAGCGGCAAAGACCGTCCTGAGCATAGGAGCCGAATGACCTTTTGGCGTAAATGTTTTAAGAGTACCGGAAGCACCACCTTCTATCCGGTAATCTTCAACCTGCACTGCCGCTATCACATTCGATGGACTTCTGAAATTCGCAATTTCTACCTTTGAAAAGGAAGCGGATTGACCGGCAGAGACAGAATAACCTATATCTCCGACCACCGGAAAAGCGATAAAATCACCACCCCGCCCTAACGGATTCAGGTTGATCGAGCCTATTTCCTTGTCGATATTATCTATATAAAAACGTGTAAAACCTAATTCAGAAGTAAGGCTTATATGATGACGTTTGTATTTGTTGTCCTCATTGATGATTGTCAGAGAAACAGCGAAACTTTTATAAGGAACCTCTTTTTTATCATTCGGATGATATCCAGTCCTATATACATTCAGTACGGCTTCCTTGCCGGAAAGCAAAGGAGCAATATCCAACTCTATCTTTATATACGATTCGTCTTTATTATTCTCCAAGTGATAAAGATTTCTATTTTGCCCCATCAGACGCTCGTCATTGGCTCCATAGATGAATCCGGCACGGGTACTTCTTGAAATCTTGTCCAACTGCAATGAAAAGTTCAACTTGAAAACGGGAAGATAATGGGAGTATAATATCCTGTCATCCTCTCCCCCGCCAATCCATTTGGCGTCGCTCCATCCCTGATAAGCACGGTCGGTACTCATCAGTCCAGTTTCGAACCAGGAAGAAGCGGAAGTTTCCTCATTTTTGTTGTTCCATACGCGAACTGTCCATAAATAGCGTGTAGTTGCTTTCAAGGGAAGTCCGGCATATTCGATATTCAATGATTTATCGTCGGCAATCTTTCGGGAATCCCATACTTGTGTACCAGCTTCATCAGTCACTATTATCTGGCGGGCTGTTTGTGTCAATCCCCTTTCATCTGTAAGCGCTTCCATCTGCCAACTGAAACGGGGTTTCTCCACATCAATCCCTAGCGGGGTTGTCGCATATTCCACTTGCAGTTTTTTCAGTCGGAAAGTAGTATCGGCTACACCCGGCAGGTTGTTTATCAGTATAAGGAATAAAAGGCAAATGTATTTCTTCATTGCTATTTAGTTAATACATAACGTAATACGCCTTATTATATTCTCAACAATTCTCACCCTTATGAGAAAAAATTCCCATCGCGATGAGAAAAAGGTTTCATCACGATGTGAATATTTTCGATTTAGTATCATTCATTTTCGCATCGAAATAGAAAAGTTACTTGATACTCACTTTATCTACAAACTCTTTCATATTGACGTTCAAATCTTCCAGTGAAGTCACCCGTTTACCGTTCAAGACTATATTCTCGAACAGGATATTCCCGATTCTGCGGTTCTTATCATACCCTTCTATCAGCGAAGGATTGACATACTTGGCTGTACAAGAGATATTGCGGAACACGATATTCTTTATACCCCGGCCCGGCCCTGTGTTATACTTCTGATTATACATCACACGAAGATGGAACAACTGCCCTTCCTGAATATTTTCCACACGGATATCTTCAAAAGTGATATTTCGCGCAAGGTTATGGTCACCTACGTTGATAGCCATACATCCCTGGTAATCACGATCGTCCTCATCATGTTCCAGTATATCAATGTTCTTGAACAGTATGTCTTCCAGGACTTCATCCCCGGTTTTCGTATTGCCATGCGTACCTATGTTGATAGGGTGCGCGATGTCCGCCCAAAGGGTGGAATTCAGTACACGGATATTACGGCAATCCCCGTAATAATTCCAACGGTGGGTATAGAGAGCTATGCAATCATCCGAATTGCGCAGAAAGACATCATCAATCGTCACATCCGAGCAAGACATAAAATCCAGTCCGTCACTCCATCCCTGATAGCTGAATGATTTCAGGTTTCGGATGGTGATGCCGGTAGATTGCCCGCCGGAAACGGTGTAGTGGCGCGAGTTGACAACGGTAATCCCGTCAATCAGCACATTCTTGGAATAGGCTACGGATATTCCCTGCTGCGGTTCGAGCAACATGCCATGCCCCAAGATTTTCACATTCTCCACACTGTCACAATTAAGGCAGCCTTTCAATACTGCTCCACCTTCCAAGTAAACCGTTGTATTGGAAGGAATACGGAAGCACTTGCCTGCCGCATCGGTAGGTTCATGGATACCGGACTCAAAATACATCACGTTCGGATCATTCTTATCAGGTATATCCTTAATTATCGGATTGGCAAATACGTGCAGATTATTCAAACGGTCATCGTTAAATTCTACAGATAGTTTTTGTGGCTTATCCAATGTGAACAACAGAAAGTTTCCGTCTATCTTCGGCTGAATGCCTTTAGATAGTGGACGTACTATTGCCGAACGGATCTCTCCATTGTTCTTCCGTATTAATACTTCCACTTTACCGGAAAAATCAAACTGCACCATAGTTGCATCCGATTTTGTATCCATATCCACCTTTACGTTATATTCGAAAAGATCTACCCAATCTTTTTCACCAGCTTGCCGTACTTTTACTGTGTAGTCGTCGTTGTGACGGGCATAGTAAATACCTTGCGGGACAGGGTATACGAGTATTTCCGCCCGTAAAATACTATTCCACCCTAACAACAATAAAAATACAACTATTAACTTTAATGATATCTTCATATTAAATAAATTCATTAAACACATTCTGCTTTTATCTTGCAAACATCAATGTACCAAATCCTAATACATCGTAACCGCCGGAATTGGGATCATAATATCCACCGCCACCTTCTACACCCACATATTCCGTAGCGATTTTAGTATATTTCAGTTTTTCATCCGACATATTTTTGATACTCTTATAATGATAATACGGCAATGCCCAAATAGCACGTTTCATCCACTTTCCACCTCCTACAACTGTCTGTTCTTCCGGAGAAATGCCATTCCACTGATTGTGTTTTTGCCATATATAAGTAGTGAAAGGCACGGTTTCCTCTGTATAGTTGCAACATGCAGCATACTCACATCCCCGCAAGAAAAGATTATCATCATACGCAAAGAAATCATCTCCCTGACTCCATGCTAACTGGCAAATAACACCAACCAAACCGACACACATTAACGTATGGCCCTGATCACGTCCACTTTCCTGCCATTGTGCAAAATTGTATTCGGGTGAATAGTCATAATAGATAGCACGACGCAAACGTCCGTTTGTCACTCCCGACTGGAAATGTTCAATACCTTCATTATAAATATCACGCCTATCGGTGACAATGCCAATAGCGATTGTAGAAGCAATGTTGCACAATCCCCAGTTTGCCCAATAATGCAAGTGGTTAGTATCATGATGACGCACCAGGAAATCCTTATTGGCCGGATAGAATACTTTTAATAACCACTGTTGAAAAGCCAAAAAATCTTCGGGATCCCAACCTTCATATTCCCGCAATAATTGACCGGCAATGGCGAACTCATAACCATAAAGCCCTGCAGCCAAAGAAACATTAGAGTTGCCAGTAACTCCAACACAGGTCTGTACCCATTTATTCAAGTTTTCAACAGCCTTAGCGGCATATTCATCATCATTTTCTATCTTCCAACGCAATGCCTGCTGGTAAGCTATTGACGCTCCACGTGCTGCATTGATATAGTTTTCCCCTACCGTTGCCCCATTTATAGTCACTGCCGCTCCACGCACAATATACTCAACCGGATATGTATCCGTATTTTTCTGAGAGAAAGAACTCTCTTTCAACATCTGATAACCCGTGATCCACGGCTCTTCCATGTCTTTTTTCTCACGAATACGGGCAAAATCTTCTTCAGAATGTATACCAACCTTTTCCATAGGTACTGAGTTGTCTTTCAGTTCAACTTGAACAAGATTGATATTATTGTCCGGCAAAATAATTTTATTTAAATCGGTTTCTACACCTAAACTCGGCAAATCAACGCCATCACCGCATCCTGCGAAGGAGAAGAGGACGAATGCGGCTGCTATACAATATATTTTTCTCATAATAATTTTCATTTTAAAGATTCGGTGCAAGTAATGCAATCGTTATAAGACTGCATTACTTGGGTAATTGATTATTTCAACAGAACTTTGATAGACGATATTTTTAGTGCTCTATTACTATCAAAATGAACAGCAAATCCTAGGGTCGTTTCACCCTCATAATCTATAGTAAGATTTTCAATAACGAAACGTCGGTCTTTGTAATTTTCATTATAAGTTTCTCCTAGTTTATAAAAATCAACAGATTTAAGTAAGTTTGTATTTTCTGTCCAATTTCCACTTGCATCCATATTAGGAGTTTGCTCCTCCCCTCCTTTAGAGATAAACAAACCGGCTTTCTTTCGACCGCCTCCGTTTGTGGCAAGTTCTGCCACATCAATCACTACATCATAAATGCCCTGAGGTATATTAAAGATCTGGAACATCTTTCCATTCATTTTTTTGGATCGGCCTTCCCATCCGCTTTGGATTACCAATAATCCCCCTTGATCATTCATATACAACCCTTCACCAGGCATTTCAATTTCAGATTCATTATGGCAGAAACCATCATTGCCAGCACCATAGTTAAATTTCCAACCTACGGGTGTGCAATGTCCGCTCGTCTTTCCTTCTTTGGATTCGAACGGCTGTTTCACATTGGTTAATATATAATCCGAAATATCACTTCCCGCTTTCAACATATTCAGCTTATCGCCGCTCACCACATCCACCACAACATCATCAAACTTGAGCGTTATCACATCTTCCCCTTCAGCACATTGCTCAGAGACGCTAGCAGTGATTTTCGTATCACTTACTACTGTATAGTTCAAGTCTTGTCCTCCGAACGTGGCACTGGAGATTGTACTATTCCGGAAGCCTGTTCCTTTGATAGTAACAGTATTACCTACTTGAACAGCTTTTGAACTGAACTTATTATCAGTCTCAACGGAAGTGATTACGGGCGACGCCAATATTTCAAACGCCGCATAGCCTCCCATATTCATTTCAACTCCATGAATAGTCATTGACAGAGGAATGTCACCAAATGTTGTCAATGAAGGCACCTTAACCTCAAAGGTGTTTCCACCCGTTATTGTTATATCAGTAGCCGGAGTTTCACCGAACATCACCTGAATATCTTCTTTGTCAATTCTTCCAAGGTTTTCAGCAACAACGGTCACCACTGCACCTACGTATCCTTTCAATGGCTCAATACTTGTCAGCACCGGATTCGGAAGAATCTCAAAGTCTAAAGTCTTTTCTATCTTCTCGAAAGGAGTAGTTACAGAAATCGTATAATCTCCCGGCGCAAGTGTGGCAGGTATCTGTATATCCAACAGTTCATCTTCTTGTATTTTCACTTCGGCTTCCACAGCATCTCCTCCGGCTTTAGGAGTGAAGAATGCTTTCACTGGTTGCAACACTACCGTTTCATCCAGCACCGCCTGATTGAGATTTGTTCCGCTGACGGAAGCCATTCCGGTGGCATATCCTGCAGCCTCTCCTTTTACAGCATCCAATGCGGCATGCTTAAGAACAGTAAATGCGACGGGCACATTGACCGGCTTGTCTGTAATATTAAGTTTAATCTCCCCACTTTGCGCACCTTCCGGCACTTTCACAGAGAAACTTTCCATTTCCGGTTCCGCCATAAATGTAGCACTTTCCTCTTTTCCACTAAACAGTACTTTATAATGAGCTGAAGGAACTCCTAAATCGTGACCATTAAATTTAATCTCATCGCCGACAAAACCATACGAAGGAATCACCGTCCTAATACCCGGAACCCCGAGTACGTCGTACATCAATTGCGTATCTACACGTTGCCCGTAAACTACTACGGAGATACGCCCGGCAGTGGTACCCTCCGGAACTCTTACGGTCAGTTCTTCATCTTCACAAGAGATGAGTTGCAATTTCGTATTGCCGACAAATACCTCCACATCATTTGCGATTATGCCAAAATTTGTCCCGTAAATAGTAAATTCATTTCCCACGTAACCAACTGCATCCGAAACGGATGTCACCGTCACGACAGGATCCTGATTCTGCATACGGATGACTTCTTCATCATCCCCGTCGCACGATGCAGCAAATACCGTAAACAAAACCGGCAGTATATAATTATATATCTTCTTCATACTTGTTGCTTTTTATATTTTTACTCAAGAACCAACTTCACTTCTGTTATTTTGAAATAAGAATTAGCACCACTATTCATTGTAGTAAGGAAGCCGATCAGCACATCAGTCTCTCCCTCCAAATTGAACGAAGCAGTCACGAGTTGCCCTGAAGCACCATCAACTGTTGAAGTCTTATATGAAGCATACACACCTTTCGTACCATCCAAAGTTGCAACCTGATCAGTATCCGGGATATCATTTTCTTCCGTTCCTTTTACAATAAATGCTGCCACAAAATTTCCGTCGAGTACTTTCGTATAGGCATACGTCACTTCCAATCTGTACGTCCCCGGACGTAATTTAACTTGTTGGTACATCTTACCGTTAGCATATTGCTTCTTATTCCAGCCGTGTTGGAAGGCCAGCGTATATCCTTCCGCCGCCTTATATTGCATTCCGGAAACAGTCGTACTACCATCTGCGTTAAAAGACACCGCATTCTGTATCCAATCGGCAGGTGTCCACCATTCACCATTCTTCCAACTTTCTTCACTCGCTTTAGCAAACGGCTGTTTATAGTTTTTCAGATAAACAGAAGTCACGTCACCTTTTGCATTAGGATTAAACAATGCATTTCCTGTCATAGCATATCCGCGAATTGTAATAACCACATTACCGGAAACCCAATTTCTGGGGGTGACAGCTTCGATGGTAGACTCATCCACCAATCGTATTTCCTTAGCTGATGTCCCGTTAAAACTAACTTCAATGTCATTAACATCCGTTCCGAAATTTTCACCGGTAATCGTTACTACATCATCCTCTTCCGCTACTCCTGTTCCCAAAGGATTATCAGAGACAACGGAGTGCACGTATGGTGTAGGCAACACTTTGTATTGACCTATTACACCCACATCATTCGTCCAGATTTGCATTGTTACGTCACCGCTTGCAGCTCCGTCCGGCACTTCCACTACAATGCGATTATTTTTACACATCAATACTTTCGTCGCTAGTACACTTCCGAAAAAAACTTTCACAGGTTCCGTACGATCACCGAAATTTGTTCCGGTAATAACTACTTGTGAAGAAACATATCCGATATTCGGTGACATTCCGGATACTTCCGGCATCGGATATTCATATTTTTTTATCTGCGGATCTTGTTCGCAAGCATAGAACAGCAACACAAACAATGTTACCGCAAATATTCCAATCATATTTCTCAATAAATGTTTCATATATCCTATTTTTAATTAATAGATTATTAGATCTCGGCTAATTAATATCCCGGATTCTGTTTTAAATTCGGATTCAGATTAATCTGGTGTTGAGGTATCGGCCAAAGGTAATGTGCTTTACGTACAGTACTATTAGCCTTAGGAGAAATCACAACACAAGCATGTTCTTTTCCATCTCCTGTTATTACTGTTTCCTCACCATAAACATACGATTTAGCATCGTACTTCGAAGTTGGATTTCCAGATGCATCTTTAAACGGAGTGCTATATCCTGCTTCTCCGACTACTCTTCCCAAACGGGACTGATTCAACGTTTCTTCCAAGATTCCCCAACGTTTCAAATCATCATACCGGAAACCTTCCATATAAAGCTCTACAGTACGTTCACGACGAATCTCGTCCAACATAATCTCTGAAAGCTCCTTTTCTGAATTAAGTTGTTTTTTAATCTTCTCTACCAATGCATTGGTAAGATGAGCCACTCCGGCACGATCACGCAACTTATTGATTGATATCCCTAGTTGGGCATCCGTTATTTCACCATAACGTTCCATTATAGCTTCCGCATAATTCAAGCAGACTTCCGCCAAGCGCAGTACCGGATAATTGGCTGATTCTTTTTTATCACCCACAATAGGGTTACGGAACTTCTGGTCACCATACCCTGAAGTGCTACCAATAGATTCGGCCGGACCTCCTACATATGCCATCAGGCGATAATCACGATTCTGATACTCATCTGTAACATTCTGATATCCTTTAAACTGTTCATTATTAGTTGTCGGCATTCCGTTGGTGCACACAAACATATCAATAAACTTACGGGTAGGATAAATATAATTCATTTCATTATTCAAGGAAAATGCACCTGCATTCAGAACACGGTCAAAAACAGAGTAAATAATAAACTCTTTATTGCTATCTTTTCCATAACCTCCTGTCTGACTTCCATCTTCCAAACAGAAAAGATAACGACTGCTCAAATTATCAAGTTCGTTATTATGGTTCCAAATTCTAAAAACCTCATCATCCAATACATCTTTAGAAAGAGATATTGACTCCTCCAAAAACTCATTTACCTGATCACTTTTCGGACCTGCAGAGCCTTCATAATCGGTAGATGTTTTATTGTATTTGCGCCAAGTAGCTTCATACAGCAACACACGAGCCTTAAATGCTTTTGCCCCTTGCTCACTTATATGTCCTTTATCCGACGTAGCAATGTTCTGCTCTTTTGGCAATCTGCTGATAGCATTTTGAAGGTCACTAAGTATCAGGTCCGCTACCTCATAACGGCTGTTACGCGGTTTTTGCAATTCCGGTGAATCCGTATCGAGAGGAACTGTAATAATAGGCACGCCTCCAAAATATTTCAACAGGTAAAAATAGTTATAAGCACGAAAGAAATACGCTTCGCCAAGATAGGGATCAATTTCACTCTGGTTACCACTATACGCTTCCCCACGTTGAAGCAATATGTTACAAGTACGTATGTTATTATAATGGTCCCAACGGGCATCATCATAACCGAGGGTCAATGTACCATATCCCAAATAAGCTTGGTTTCCATTACGGCTGTTTACTAAATCAGACTGCAGGTCCATGTGTTCCATTATACCCGAGCGCCAGCCAAGCAGCTGTCCGTAAAATCCATTTGCAAACTCACGGAAATGTTCCGGTTTTTTAAAATAAACCGCATCAGTTCTTGAATCCAACGGTTCTAAATCAAGGAATGTATCTGCACAAGAAGTTAATCCCATCATGCAAGCACAAGCCAATATATAAGTTATCTTTTTCATACAATAGTCTATATCTTAGGTTGATTATAAAGTAACATTAAGTCCGAATGACCAAGTACGGGCAAAAGGATATCCGCTCGTATTGGAAGCGGAACCCATTTCCGGGTCAAAACCGTCACGAATACTAGTAGCCTCCCAAAGGTCGTTACCTGAGAAATAAAGACGGACTTTCTCCAATTTCACTTTACGTGTCCATATCTGTGGCAATGTGTATCCTACCACCAATGTCTTCAGACGGATATAACGACTATTCTGCAACATGAAGTCGTTATTCTGGTAATTCCAGGCAGAGCGGTTTGTATTATTTGTCAGACGCGGATATCTGGCATCTTTATGATCTTCCGTCCAAGTTTGTCCGAGAAAAGTCGGATTCTGGTTTGTGTAGATTGTACGGAAAGGATAAGCCATCCAGTCATTACGCATAATATATTGTTTGGCAACTCCTTGAAACATTGCGCTGACATCAATACCTTTCCACGATGCGCCAACTGTAAGACCATATACAAAATGCGGATTGGCATCTCCAATATACTGAAGGTCGCTATCGGCATTACCAAGATCAGTAATCTTATAATCACCGTTCAAGTCAAGACGTTTAGTATCACCGGGACGAAGTTCGGCAACCGTTCCCTTTCCTACATTATTTAGTGCTCCTACCTGCTCGGCATACAACGCATAATAACGGTCTACTTCCGCTTGATCCTTAAAGTATCCATCTGTACGATAAAGGAAGAATGCATTCAAAGGATAACCATTGACAGTCTTATTCACTCCTGCTCCATATCCGTCTGCTCCCGTCAGTTCTTCCAATTTGCTTTTAGTATCTCCGATATTGAAATTAGCATAATAAGAGAAGTCTTTAATCTGATCACGCCATCCGATAGTAAATTCCCAACCTTTTACATTCAGATGTCCACTATTGGTTTTCGGAGATTTGCCTCCCAGTACACCGGGATAAGTGACTTCCGACAGCATACCGATATTATCTTTAATGAAGTAGTCGAAAGAAGTAGTCAGGCGACTATTGAAAAAGTGCAAGTCAATACCAACATTTTTCTGCTCTACCCGTTCCCACGTACGATCAAGACTGATAATACCATTATTCCCCAAACCAGTACTTACCTGTGCTGCAGGAGAATAACCAAAGACAGTACTTCCTTGTGTTACAGCAACTAAATAGTCAAAATCTCCCAATCCCGCATCATTTCCGGAGTTACCGTAGCTGAGACGTAATTTTCCAAAATTAACAACAGGAGTAATAGCTTTTAAAAAGTTCTCTTCCGTAAAGACCCAACCTCCGGATACCGAAACAAAGTTTTTAAATTTATGTCCCTTTGCGAACTTAGAATTTCCGTCACGACGTCCGATCAATTCAATCAAATACTTTTCAGCATAATTATAATTCAACTTCATAATGTAAGAGTAAGAACCGTTGTGGGTCTTACCTCCTCCATTTCCTTGTGCACCGGAAGCAAGATTCAAATCATACACACCTGTATCTTCCATCTTCTCACGGGCTGTTACCATCTTTTTCTGTACCCACTTTTCAGCATTGATACCAGCCATCGCCTCAACATTATGCACTTTCGCAAAAGTACGTTTGTATTTCAGTAAGGCAGAATAATACTGATATTGCATATTATTGGCCTGCATCAAATAAGCAGGATTATGAATATCCTTAATATTCAATACATCTGTCGGATAAATCAATGACTGATTTGTATTGCTCACAACTTTATCGGCAGGATTTCCAAACCAATCATATGTCTGTACAGGAATCACATAACGGTCACGACGATATTCTTCATTTTGGAATGAAGCCATACCTTCAAAACTGATTCCTTTCCAAATATCAACAATGGCTTTCACATCAACACGAGTAGTCAAGTTCATGCGTTCGTCACGCCCGCCATCAGAGGTTGCAGCTACAGGTTGACGGTCTCCAACTTTACCAAAATTGGCATACCACTGCCCATAGGGATTTTTAGCAGGGAAAAACGGAGGTTCGTTTCCATATAAAGATGTATCAATACCGGCAGAAGGTGACTCAGTGTCAGTCTTAATCATACTAGCCGATGTTTCCAATTTAAACCAGTCAGTAAGTCTGATTCCATAATTTAAACGCAGATTCAACTGTTTTTGGCCATCATACGCTGTCGCCAAGTTTGCCTGATTATCTGCATATGCTAAAGATATACGATAATCTGTTTTCTCATTAGAACCTGATAAACTTAAATTATGCTGATAAGAAAAACGACGTGCAAACATCTCCTCCAAACGATTGGCATCTCCGATGAAGAGATCATATCCCCAGTCTTTAGCATTCGTATGATAAATACCGGAGATTCCCTGTTGCATTTTCAACATATTCTCTTCAGAAGTCCAGTTCCACCAGTCTTTTGTTTTCTGTTCTTTATTCGCTTCAATCCACATAGTAGCATATTCCTCCATACTTGGAGAGAAAGCCATGATACCGTTAGTCGTGAAACGCATATTGAAATTATAGTCTACTGTCACCTTTCCCTTACCTTTTTTCGTTGTTACCAGAATCACACCGTTGGCAGCCTTAGCACCGTAAATAGAAGCAGAACCATCTTTCAACACACTGATACTTTCTATATCATCCGGATTCAGATTCTGGAAAGAGGCATCATTCAGTGTAGGGACTCCATCCACTATAATCAAGACTTTCCCACCATTTACAGATGTCGCACCACGAATCTGGAAATTCAATCCTTCATTACCCGGACGTGAGCTGGAACGGGTAACAACCAAACCCGGAGTAGCTCCTTGTAAAGCTGCACCAACATTGGTGATGGCACGACTTTCCAAAACCTTACTACTTACTTGTTCTACCGCACCCGTCAAAGTAGCTTTCTTTTGTGTACCGTAACCAACAACCACCACTTCATCCAATGCATTATTATCTTCTTTCAGTACAACCTTAAAATCCGAACGGTCATGAAGAGTAATAATCTGGTCTACATAACCGATATAGCTAATCTTTATTTGCTTAGCATCCGCAGGCACGTTCAATGCAAACCGACCGTCGATGTCGGTAATTACTCCTGCATTACTTCCTACAACCACTACATTACAACCAATCAGCGGTTCGCCATTCACATCTGTAACAAGTCCTTTGATAGTACGTCCTGTCTGGGCTACAGTCAAACTCTCTTCTACAGAATCATTCGCATAGAGCAATACACCGGGTGAACCACCCAGCAATATGGCAAAAGCCAATGCAACTCCTCTACTACATAAGAATTTGGATTTAATTTCCATAATACTATTAAATTATTAAAGTTAATATGCTTTATTCCGAGACGGTATTTAACCGACTTGGGAAAATTCATTCCGCAAACAACCACGTACAGTCTTACGCGCCAACAATAACTGACACTCTACCGTACGAGGAGACAAAGACAATTTTCCTGCAATAGCAGGGCAAGATAGCTCATGATTAAAACTCAACTCGTAAATCCGGCGGCGCTTGGCAGGAAGACTTTTCACCACCTCCTCATGCTTTTCTTTCAGTTCACGATAACAGATTACATCCTCCGTCGTGTTTCTATCAGAGTCGTTCACCTTATTATATATATAAGCAACAAAATCTTCCTGCTTATAATAACGGCGTATCTGATCAGTCACAATATTACGGGCAATCGTAAAAAGCAAAGACCAGACAGTGTCGGGTTTTACAAACATTCTGTATTCCCACAAGCGGACAAAAACATCCTGTGCCAAATCTTCCGCTTCATACGGACGGCAAATACGAAGAGCGATATAGTTTTTGATATGCTCCCGATATTTCAGGTAGCACTCTGAAAAGAAGTCGTCAAATGTAGCTTGTTGTTTACTCATGGCATTAAATTTATCCGTCTAACGATGTTACAAAAGTAAAAACAAGTTTTAAAAACAAATAGCACAAAAGTAACAGAAAACAAAACTATGGTAACAAGCGTGTTTTTTTGCAAAATATCCCCATTCCATCGGCATAAATGCAGGTTTCATAGTAACAAAAAAAGGGGAGGCCGTTACATTTGGCGACTCCCCTGTTCTGTACTTTGCATAAGTCTGTGGCATGATTCGCCACAGATGCAGATTATCTCTGGTATTTGCTTTACTGCGCAGCCTGAAAATCCGGAATACGTTTCACATCCGCACCTTTCATGACACCTTTTTTAATGGCCTCATTTGTTTCGGTGATTTCTTTCTTGACGCGCTTATAATATTCTTTCGTCAGACCTTTTTCTATTGCGTCCGATTCCGTCGCTGCCCAGAAATATTGATAATCCATCAACATCAGATCCGGAGCCACTACTTTAAAGAAAATACTATCCCCTGCAAACTTCTCACGTAAATCACCCAGATAAATTGTATCTGCCGGATTTACTTCCTGACTGTTCGCACTATTTTTTGAACTACCTCCGCAAGAGGACAACAACAAACCTCCTACCAATGAAATTAAAACTAATACTTTCATATCACTATTTATTATAAATTGGCACAAATGTAATAATTAAACTAATAAACGTAACTATAATGTCATTCTTTTTTTCCAGTCTCTTCTGCATATTGCTTAGGCAACATCCCAAACATTTCTTTAAAACACTTCGAGAAATAACTGGAAGAGCTGAATCCTACCCGATTCGCTATTTCGATGATCGGCAATCGGCTTCCTTGCAATAATTGCGCTGCCCGTTTCAAACGGATACTGCGGATAAAGTCCGTCGGAGTATGTCCGGTTATGGATTGCAGCTTACGATAAAGACTCATGCGTACCATCCCCAAATCGCCACTCAACTCCTCTACACCATATTCCGGATTGTCCATGTTCTTTTCTATGTATTCCAAGCATTTCTGTATCAATTGCTCGTCTACGGAAGTAATTGTGATAGCACTCGGATTTACTTCTATATTCTTACGGAATTCCTGTTTCCTCCTTTCCTGCTGTTCTATCAACTTCTCAATGCGTACCATCAGCATATCAAAGTTGAAAGGTTTCGACATATAAGAGTCTGCTCCTACTTCATAGCTGTTAATCTTGATATCATCGGCAGTACGGGCTGTCAATAATATCACAGGTATATGGGATGTCTGCACGTTCGTCTTGATTCGGCGGCAAAGTTCGATACCATCCACTTTCGGCATCATGATATCACTGATAATGAGATCGGGATTTTCTTCAATCGCCTTTCTTTCCCCTTCTTCACCATCCGCCGCTTCAATGATTTGATAAAAATCTTCCAACTGCTCTTTCAGGAAAGTACGGAACTCTTGATTATCTTCTACCAACAACAATTTCTTTATATTCTCATCTGACGCAGATACAACGGTTTCCTTTTCTTTCATACCCGTCGATTCCATATCAGTTATTTCATCCGGCAGTTCATCCGGTTCAGGTGTCAAATCCATAGGTAACCAAACGGTGAAGACCGACCCGCGATCCATCTGACTGTCAACCTTTATACGCCCACCGTGAATATTCACATATTCCCTGACCAGATGGAGTCCGATACCACTGCCTATCTTTTCATCCCCTTCATTGCCAACCTGATAGAAACGGTCAAAGATGTAGGGAAGATCGGACTCGGATATTCCGATTCCTGTGTCGGATACCGATATTCTCACATAGTTTCTCCCTTCCACTTCCTCCGTCGCAAGTAATAAGTTCACGGTTCCTCCCTCCGGAGTGTACTTAAAGGCATTGGACAAGAGATTATTTACAATTTTATGTACTTTATCCCGATCGAAAAACATATAAAGCGCTCTGTGTTCCGACTGGTTTACAAAGTTAAGATGCTTCTCTACAGCCATCGGCATAAAATTATTGTAAGCAGAAACAATAAACTCCTCCATATCGCCATTCATCAAATGCAATCTCTCACCCTTCATTTCAAGTTTACGAAAATCCAGTAATTGATTTACCAATGACAAAAGGTTTTGAGCATTCTTATAAATTGTATTCAGTTGCTTTTTCATCGTCTCATCCGTCAAACGGCGTATCATCATATCCAACGGAGTGATAATCAGTGTCAGCGGAGTACGCAGCTCATGACTGATATTGGTAAAGAAACGGAATTTCATCTGGTCCAACTCTTCTTTCTGCCTCAAAGCTTCCTCTTCTTGCATACGGATCATCTTCTGCCGATTACGGCGGTTAATCACATAAATAAGACCGAAGACCAACAAAATACCCAAAACGGCATAGAGGATGCGGGCAGCCAATGTATCCCAAAACGGAGGATGAATCACAATTCTGAATTCAGACTCCGGTCCCCATATCCGGTCGTTTCCGGCTGCGGACACACGGAAAACATATTCGCCAGACGGAAGATTATTATACACAACACGTCCCTGTCCATTCTCAAACGATGTTTCAATCCATTCTTTATCAAAGCCTTCCAACTGATAACGAAAAGAAGTCTGAGAAGGATTAGAGAAGTTCAGTCCCGAAAATTCAAGTGTTACATAATTCTCATCATATTCCAATTGCACTGCATCCGAATAACTCAATGCTTTGTCAAACAATATGCGCCCATTATATTCCTCTCCCGACACTACCGGAACATTGAACAGGCGGAATGAAGTGAATAAAGGCCGATTGAGGCATTGGTTATCAACCATATTCTCAGGAGAAAAGACAATAAATCCATTCATCAAGCCTAAGAAGAGTTGATTGTCACGGGTTATCAGAGAAGGAAAGCTATATAAATCATCCTGCCGGATCTCATCTTCGGACAAATAACTGACAACGTGAAAACTGTATTTATCTGTCTTACGGTCTACTTTTATCTTATAGATAGAAGTGACTGTCGATATCCATATATCATGATTTTTATCTTCCACCACATTCAGGATAGCTTGTGACAACCCTTCTTCTTTCCCCAATGTATAACTTTGCCCATGATGGGTAAGGACATTCAAACCGTATTGGGTAGCAAACCATAAAGTACCTTCATGATCTTTCAATATCTGGTTATACTTCATACTTCCTTGATTAAAGATTGAATTGGCTTGTCCATCCTGTTCGGATATCCAGATTGTATTTTTTGCAGGATCATAGATATACAAGCCATTATCGCTACCCACTACCAATCGGGACCGGTCGTCAATAGCCAACGCATTGGCTACTTTATATTTCTTCAACTCGGGAAACTGTTCGGATAATAGTTTTATCTGCCCATTCTCCGGATTGAACAAGCCTACACCTCCGTATATACTCACCCACAACCGTCCGGAAGGATCCTCAACCATAACACGTATATTACTGAAATCCAACTCATTCTGATAATCCGTGTCCGGATAGTCATAAGATCTTACTTTCCCGTGTTCTATACAATATAATCCGTCATGATAGGTCCCCACCCAGATACGGTTTTCTTTGTCTTCGTAGAGGACACGGCAATTCTTTTGATTGAATTCATTATATAGCCTGTTCAAGCTCCGTGTTGCCGGTTCGTAACGATACAGTCCCGAAGCGGTTCCCATGAGAATCTCGCCTTTCGAAGTCTCCAACATACAACGGATCTCCTCTCCTTTCCAGTCTCCGCGAATCATTTTCTTATTACACAGCATTATCTTGTTCATGCTGGGATGGTAATAGCACATTCCCTGATTGTAAAGCCCCATCCAGACGGAATTATTCTCATGATCGCAATAAATGCTCTGAACTGCATTTCTCACTCTGTTGCCTGACAACAAAGGTATATCCAATGTGTGAGTTACGGAGAAATTATGCATATCAATTACATAAAATCCATCGATAACGGTTCCTACCCATGCATTTCCACCTTTATCCACATCCATTGAGGTGAACCATGAATAATGTCCCAACCGGATACTTGAAATCGGGTTCCATTTTTTATTATAAACATCATAGTAACCTATCCCCCGATCCCACATCAGCCAGAAGTCACCGTTATCGAGTATCCGTAAGACAACACGGTCATCCGGTTTCAGCTGTCCTTTCAAGAAATCGAGTTCCTGAATAAAACGTTTCTTCTCCCAGTCATAGCAGCGGATAGCCCCTTTCTGATGCACCATCCAACTATAGTTGCCGTGACTTTCTATTCCCAACAGTCCGCCATAATATTCCATAAACTCATCATTCCTGCAAACCAATTCTGCCGATTTCGTTTCCGTATCATACGTATAGACAGAAGATCCCGGCGTGAGAAACCAATAACGCTTCTCGGAATCAATAATCAGATCCTCCACCCTATCTTTCAGCCCGAACTGAAGAAACAGCGAATCTACATTATAGATATACTGTTCGGTAGTCAAATCAAAAACGCGCAGGCTTTTACGTTCTTTCATCCACAAACGTTTATCGGTATCAATATATTGTTCGGGAATGATGTGGTTATATACTATCGGATATTCGCCATGAATATTGAAAGGAAAATTTGAATAGTTCGCACCATCATACAGGCTTAATAACACAGTGCTTCTCACCCCGATACGTCCGTCGGAAATGGGAAAAACGCTTTTTACATAGTTATCCGGTAATCCTTCGACAACTCCGATCTGGCGGAATACGTAAGGGGATTCCTGCGAGCTCAGATATTCCGGATATAATATCCCCCATATAATAATCAATATGCATATTCGAATCTTCATAGTTTTCTTTTTTGTAGTACTATTATTAGTACGAACGAAAAATGAAATCCCCTTATCCTACTCCACTATTATTTTGAAACAAAGATAACAGTTAGCAGGCAAAATCAAATAAAGAGCGACAAAACTTTCACTCTTGAATTTGTTTTTATCGAATATACAGCTGTATTTTTGTAAGTAGAATGCTAACTTTATTTAAAGGTAGGCATTTTAAACTTGTAAATCAATCCTCCCACCATAGAAGCAACGCGGTCGGGTCTTCCCTGATCCATACCATCATACGTGTCCGTGCGAATGCCTACTTTGGGTTCCACATAGAAATCGAGGGAAGAGCCCAGTTTCAGTTTGACTTGCGCACCGGCGTCAATTCCCGGAACTGCTTTAAATTCACCTCTACGACGTACCAATCCGGCTGTCACTCCGACAAAAGGAACAACATCTATCGCGTGATCCCGGCTATATCCCTTCGCCAAAGTAGCGAGACTCATCATATAATCCATTCCTAACCCAGCATAATGAAGATTCAACTTATCCGGTGTTTTCGCCTTATACATGATTGTTCCGTTCACACGCCATGCAGAAAGCGGAGTATACCATTTTCCGATACTACCCTTAGCTTCCACACCCATATTCTTTACCAAATCCCGATTGGCAACCAGCAGACTGCTTACGCCCAATGCTCCCGATATGAAATACCGTTTGTCATCTTTCTCAAACACACTGCGATTGGCCGCTTTGGAATAAGGAACAAAACGATAATGGAAACCGGCATTGATCCCCACCATCACATCCTTCTGTATGAAACCCAGATTTCCTTCGATAAACTTATCACGATACAGGCGGATTTGCGGTTCGAGATACAAACCGAAGAAATCATTGATGTGCCATACTCCCTGTACCCCCGCATTGAGTCCCGGCTGGAACTTATGCTCTGAATTCGACGTATAAGCCAGATTAAATCCTACCGAACCGATCAGTTCAAAAATACGTTCCGGATCATATCCGCTCATGGTAGAAGTGATATTCCATAAATAATCCAATCCTCCGGTTACGGTGATATGTCTGAGTCTCTCCGCCTCCATATCTGTCGGAAGCAAATAATTGGAGAAGAAACCTCCCGTCCCTACCAGTCGCAGACCGGAATACGGAGTAAACCATTTTCCGATAGAAGCGGAAAGTTGCGGTCCCCATGCAGCGAGATGTTTCAGATTAGTCTTATTCAGGAATAACTGTGCCCCGATACCTGACGTCATGAATAGATTGTCGGCAATATGATTGCTTGAGAATCCATTCTGAGGACGGGCTGCACGGTCTATTGTGTGATACGTCACACCGAAGTTCAGTTCTCCGAGCTGGTCTGTACTACCGAAACCACATCCACCGGCATATCTCTTCTGATAAACATTAAGGCGGGGTTCCACAAACAAATCTACGGAACGGTTCAACCGGAAACTTCCTTGAAGCCCGATACCCAATCCCGGTGCATACTTGGCTGTCTGCGCCACTCCTTTTGTCCCGGACAGATTGATACCGGCTATACCGATCAAAGTGAAAAGCCTCTGTTCGTCATATCCCCAAAGTATATTATTGATATTCAGCAAATAATCGGCATGCAGGTCTATATGCTTGAAATAGCTGCTCGCACTACCGGCAGGCGTATCGCTGTAGCCAACGGTTCCGGACAAGCGTACTCCCGACGACGGACTGAACCATTTACCGATTCCGGCAGAGAACTGCGGTCCGAATCCTTTGAGTGTATTCTTTATCCCCGGCATTTTCAGCGTACTGATTCCACCGGACAACGAGACAAACATATGATTGAGGAATGAGCTGTTATCGAAGTTGTCAAAATGAATCTTCCTACCCATCGCCGCAGCAGGCATATAGGTCAGACCCACCAAGACCGATCCTCCCATTTTATAGTTTCTCCAACTTTCCGTATGCCCCAATCCATCGTTATACCATCCGATTCGGGGTTCGACAAATAAATCGAGTGTCCGTGAAAGACGGATATTCCCCTGCAATCCCATACGGACACCATAATAGAACTCATGTCCATTCTTCACAGCCGGATTATCACCGGCCAAATTGTCATTGGCCCTGGAATAGCCGGCTTCAACTCCCGCTATACCCAAAAGTTCGAACCTGCGCTGTTCGTTGTATCCGAATGTAAGAGAAGATATATTCAGCAGGTAGTCGAAGCTGCCTCCTACCATTTTTATCTTACTGTTATATACTTCCGACGGCAAATAGCCCAAAGTCGCTCCCAGACGCGCCCCATGAACAGGAGTGAACCATTTGCCTATAAAAGCATTGGCTGTCATTCCCATGCCATCCTGTCCTCCGCTCGTCAGCAAACCGTAAGGTCCCAGCCCGGCAGAGAAAAAGAGGTGTTCATTGAATTTATTACTTTCAAACCTCTCATTGGCAGGTCTTTTCTGCAACATATATTTCAATGCACCATAATCCTGTGCCTGCAAAGCAACAGACAACATCAAGAACAATGCCACTGCCGCATATTTATTTTTGATTCTAAGGATATCCATCATTTACTCTTTCGTTGTATTATCATTCTTTATTTTCTGCTCTTCGGGCAACAGGTCAATAATGTCACCGTCCACTCTCGCGGTCTCCAGCAAGGAAGGATCCAGTTCCAAAGCTTTCTCAATATACATAAGTGCTTCACCCACCTTTTCCATACGGTTGGCAGCGATAGCCTTCACATAATACTCGCGAGCCGAGCCCGTATCCAGCTGCGAAGCCTTCTCCCATGCTTCCTTATTCTTCTTCATCGCCAGCAACATGATCACTTCATTGAAAGGGCTGGTAGCCGCCACTTTCTCAAACGCATCGTCGTAATAGCCTGCCATCGCCTGAACGATCGCCTGCAAATCATCGGCAACAACTCCCTCCGGAAGCAGTGTCAACACAGAATCGGCCTTCGTATATTTACCTTCATGCAACAGGGCAATCGCCTGATTGGAAAGCAATTCCACCGGAGCCGACTTGCTGACGAACGGTTCAAGAATCTTGGAGTCCGGCGTATCTTTCTGAATATTCAACACAGCCAGCTCATTCGCCGCATACGTAAAGTTATCGTACAATTCAAGAGCTTCTTTACAATACCTCTCTTTTTCATCCGGCGTTTTAGCCGTTGCAATCATCCGGTAATATTCAAAACGTGTCAGCTCCTTCGGATCTTTCTTATAGAGCTGCATAATTTCCTCATCCGTCAAAGAACGGAAAATAGAATATCCGTAAGTGTACTGCACTTTTCTCAACTTAGGCAGATACACAGCAGCAACCTCCTTATAAAAAGGTTTCGATTTCAGCGCGCGATTCAACTGGTAATTCTTTTCTCCGTATCGCTTAATCAATTCCGTGATCTCGTCGGCCGTATCCTGTCTGGAATCTTTCCGCAGCAACTCCGCCACTTCTTTCCACGAAGCGACCGACGCGTCCGATTTCACCTCCAGAAGTTTGCGGGTCTCCGGGTCGAGTTGCGACAAGATACGGTCCAGCGCCTTGTCCGTACGCAACTTAGCCAGTCGCAGATTCAATTCATACGAACCGTCCGGTGAAGCGACACCCGTAATATGGAAACTTTTCAATGAAGCCTCCGGATTCATCTCGATAGCGTGCAACTCTTGATTCAAGCGATTCAGTTCCACCTGATTCTGTGGATTCTTATCATCCAGATCAGCTTTTCCCACAACGAAAGTCAAGTTGACTTCTCCTTTGGTATCCCTCAATTGCATCACAGGTTTGGGGAGATATTTCTTATCCGTCAGATTGAAAGCGGAGAATTTATATTCCAGGAAACGCAACGGATTGACAGTACCGCGTGCGATAGAGAAAGAATCCCGATAGATAATAGCACGGTAATTCTCCATCGCAAGATGTACATCCGCACGATAATCATGTTGCAGATACTCTATATAGATAGAATCATGATAGGCGATAATATCCCCGTTCCGCGAGGAAGTAGTCTTCACCTGTATGTATTCGTGCAGCGGGTCCTGTTCGATATTATAATCATACATACGCCGCTGGGTAGTATTATACGTACCTCCGTCGAACACCACGGGACGTAACAGCAAACGCTTCTTCTGTGTCACATCATAGATAGAAGGTTGCAACACCAAACGGCGGTTGGAAGTGAACATCTCCTTAGGCACCGGCACACGGGTTTTCAGATGGAAGTAATTGCCTTTTATCTCAATGTCCGTAGGCTCGGGCACCACTTTATCCTTCACTTTTGAAATCACAATCACCTCGTCAAGTTCAATGACCGCATCTTTGAGCACCACGTTGATAATCTGCTTTCCGCCCACCTTGACCGTCTTGTCTTCATACCCGACACAAGTATATTTCAACGATCCGTGTCGTTCCGCCAGCACACTGTAGCGTCCGTCCTCATCGGAGATTTCAATGCGTTCATTCGTCACAGGATCTATAATATTCACGTTCGGAATGCTTTTTCCCTGTTGGTTGGTGACGTGTCCTTGCACACGCATACGTTGGGCGTACGCATCCGCACCGAGTAGCAGCATGGCTGCCAGGAGGATTCCGATTAATCTATCACGTTTACAATTGATTTTCATTCTCTTTTCTAACTATAAATGTTCGTTCCGTTACCGGATAATATACACAAAAGACACTCCCAGCTTCACTGGCGCCAGCGTTGTCTTACTGTCATTCGCCGCATCCGGTTTCGGAGCACCCTTGTCGTACTTAAACTGACGGTAGCGCATCACCCCGATACCTGCCGTCGCCTCAATATTCCAATGATCGTTCAGCACCCAAGCATAACCGTACGTCAAACCGACTGCCAGCGCATCGCCTTTGTGATGCACATCTTTAACCAGCATATTAAAATTGTTCGCGAAAGCGGTGACACCTAGAAAATGGCTCACCATCGGACGGTTTAACCAATAACGTACTTCCGGCTGAAAATGTGTGAAAGTAGTTTTAAAATTGTCTGTACTGATCGGATTCGCAGCGACTCCCATATTGAGAGAGATATGACGACCCAAAACAAATTCGGCCTCGACATTAGGGCTGGCAGTCAGCCATCCCAACGTGTTCGTTTTCACAGCCACTCGTTGTGCGTGTACATGTACCCCACAACACAATAACAGAAATGACAACAGAGCGACCACTCTGCGACCATTTCTCAGTGCATATACCATAATTATTTTCCCACTAAATATTTCCCACTAAATATCCGCCCTATATAAATAAGGACTTCTTGTCCGTTTCTTCCGAATCAGACAAGAAACCGCAAAATTAGAAAAAATATGGTATTCACAACGTTTGCCTACGTTTTTTTTATTTTTTATTGCAATATTTCCTTAGCAGTCTGCCAATACATTACAATATTATCAATCTATGGACAGGATATACATCTTTTTGTCTTCTGTGCAGCTTCCACTTTCATCTTCTTGCCGCCGATCACCACCGTGCAAGAAGCGGAAGACAAGATATACCATTTCCCTTGCTTCTGTTCGAGCAGAACATTGGCGGGAACAGAAGTACGGATACTGACTCCCGGTGCTATCAGTTGCGTTCCGTTACCCATAAACAGCGTACGGTTATCTCCCGCATACCGGTTACTGATTACCGCATAATCCGCTTTTACTTTCATCCCTTGATAAGTAGCCGTCTGCGTAGCGTCGGAAAGCGAGAAGATATGATCTGTACGCCCATTCTTGCTTTTCACGCAGATTCCGGCAAAATCCGTCAGAGCGGTTTCCTCCGCATCAAAGTAGGACACAGCCTGAATGGCCGACGGCTCTTTCCGTGTACTCGGTTCATAAACAGCGACAAAAGGACGGTTCCAAGCCTCTCCATGCTGGCGGGCAACAAAAGTCAATGTAGGTTGCTCCTTTATATTATAAGGCATACCGGGTGTACGGCTCAACCCTTCGGTCATAGGCGACAGAGCCGTAAAGACTTCACGGTCCGGTTCTCCCTTCATCCAGAGATTCATGGATATATCATCGCCTCCCTTATCTTTCATATCAATGGTAAAGGTCGCTTTCACATCCTTGCCGGTAGCCGCCACTTTCTTATCATATAAATAAGAATAGGCATAAAGATGCGCACCGGCAAACGCCAGTTCCTCCGTAGGCTGCAGATTCAGATCCGTTCCGTCGGCAGCGGTCAATGTGAGCGTCTGCCCGAGATTATGATAAAAATAATCATGCATCTTGTCCCCTCCTTTTTCTTTCCGGCTGCGGAACACATCCACATAATACCCCGTTTCCGGAGCAGTGGTGACGATACTCATCATACGCGTCTGATCCGCCCTGCTTTCCGGTTCGCGGAAATAGAGGTTGCTGTATGTGACAGAGGTAAACTCCCCACCCGGTTCCGCCGAAGCCGGGAAACAGGAGAGCAACTCAAAAGAATGATTGCTTTTCATCACCGGATAACTCGATATTCCATCTACGCAAACCGTATTATGACTCGGAAACTGAGAATAATATTCCGCATAATCCAACCCGCTATACAGGAAAAGACCGATACCCGCATCGGGTCCCAGCACATATCCTTTTCCGTAAAGTTCCATAGAAATGCCGTTGGCGTGCATGTGGTTGCCCTCACTTCCATTCTGCGAAATCATCAGACTGCTGCGCGGATCCATACCATTTCGCTGCACCAGCCAAGAGACGTTAGGCGCATGGAACAAAGGAGAGACATATTCTTCTATCTTTCCCGCCTGCACCTCCGGATTCAGCGTCAATGGCTTATCTTCAAAAAAAGAATTGACAGACACCCGCACATTCTTCTTTTCCGCTTTCTCATTTCCGGCACCGGGATTCAGGCATTTCAACAAGGCAGTGAAATAGTCTTCCTGTTCCTTCTTCCCGTTTGCCTGTGCATTCTGTATCATACGGACAAAGAAATTAGTGTTCAGATACCCCGGATGCGTATCTCCGAAACCGCAAATCATACGGTTGGGAAACAGATATTGAGGGGTTGTCGCTACCGCTTTCGACAATACAGGCATCGCCTTCACCAAATCATATCGCAGGTTGTTGTCAAACTGATTCACAAAATTGGCATAATCATTAATCACCACACTGCTATATCCCGGACATTCCGCCCAGATACCCGTTTTAGAGTCAAAACCATATTCGGCAAGACGCGTCAAGCTCCATTGACGAATGCTGGAACGGTTCATCACATAGTCTATGTAATATTCCCGTCCTTTCCCGTCGGCATACGCCTTGTTGTCTTCCAGCACCAGCCCCACATTCATGATAAACCGTGCCTGCAACAAATCCCAGTTATTATGCGGCACTCCGTTCGCTATGATATTGTCCGCCCATTTCTTGAATGCTCCGGCGTAGATTTCCATCTTCTGCGGGTAGTTTGCTTTCAGATAATCATACAGGAAGTCGTATAGAGGGACAGCGATATGCAACGCATCTTCATGGATCACTTCAAAGGAAGTCAGTCCCACCAGTGTCTGCTGATGACCGTGATTCAGATCAACCGGAACATTTCTGTAATAAATACCCGTCATATAAGTATCGAACACTCCGGCTGCCAACTTTGCAAATTTCTCCTCCTCCGTCATCCAATAGAGGAAAGCAGCATCACGGGCGATTCCCAATATCTCACAATTCAGACTTTCGATGTTACGCCCGGTTTTAGACGGATGCACACTCTCCATAGGACGGTCGGGAAGCGCATTATTACAGAATGTCACATTCCCGTTATCATCATCATCGTACGGCACAATATCCGCCAGTCGGGGACGGCCGTGAGTAGCGGCAGTTCCACGTGTTCCCGTATAGCGCACGGTAGGATACGGAGCTTTCTCACCGCCCGCATGGTCGAAAGTTTCACCTTTTATATATACCTCAGTAGCATGGGATTTCCAATACATAGCCAGACGCGACAACAACCAATCCGGCCGGGTGGCCGTCAGATCGGTATATTTCTCCGTACGCTCTCTCAGCTTATCGAAAACATCCTTTGCCCATTCTTCGGTCTTAATCAAGTTCCACGTTTCCTGCTTCCCTTCCGGTGTAGTCAGCACTCTCGGATGAGCCTGCGGCATACTCTCCGGCAAGGGAATTTCTTGTCCGGACGCACTATTGAGGAAAGATAAAAAACATAGTCCCAGTAAAATTCGTCTCATACTTCAATATCTTTTTTAGGTTTGCTACCTATTAAATACGAAGATAAACATTTATTTACCTAAAGTCCCCGCCAAAGGCAGGTTTATTTTCCCGGTATCTCTATACAACACAAAAAACGACTCTCCTGACAAATCAAGACAGCCGTTTTCATCAAATAATCAAAAAAAATAATGAAAATGCGGAGAGAACGAGATTCGAACTCGTGATACCCTTTAGGGGTATACACGCTTTCCAGGCGTGCCTCTTCAACCACTCGAGCACCTCTCCTTAAGAGGAAAATTCGCTTCCCTGTAAAATAAAAAAGCAGCTAACTTGCTGCTTTTCAGCGGAGAGACAGGGATTCGAACCCCGGGAAGTGTTACCTTCAA
>UMKA01008357.1_pt1 | contig 56941 bp, 68 predicted proteins | sample 1966211 | NCBI WGS metagenome assembly UMKA01 (sample SAMEA4836165, study PRJEB28245) | human gut metagenome | biome: gut microbiome; material: fecal sample | place: Denmark | collected 2008
TAATCTGAGCCTCTCAGTGTAAACTGAAAGGCTTTTTTGTTGAATGAAATGATTTAAAGTTTATCTAATTTTTATTTTTTAGTAAATAAGACACTAACTAGAATAAATCCAATTGCATAAATCCATGTCCAGTAACGATTAGGAATGAACATGAAAGAAGAACGATCGCGGAAAGCAATACGTTGCCCTGTTTCCTCATCAATCATATACCGAACTTGATCGGAAACAAATTTTTTTGTTAGCAAATAATTGACTGCCGCAGCAAGAATCCCCAACATACATCCTAAGATGATACTATCTGTACTCTTATTTACATTAAGATGCAGGAAGGAATAAATCATATTCGCCAAAGCTCCTCCAATCATAAGAGCGAGGGGAACGAGCAAGCCTTTACCACGCCAAACAATCATACAACAAACTCCTTATTATCTAACTTAATCAAAATACAGCAAGTCTTTGCTGGTTTCGGTAAAGAGGCCAAAGCCATCTTTTGTGACATAGCCACAGTCCTCAATCCGCACTCCGACTTTTCCAGGGATGTAGATGCCTGGTTCGACTGAGAAGCACATGCCTTCTTCGATGACCATGTCATTTCCTTCCATGATAGAAGGGAATTCATGCACATCCATTCCGATACCGTGTCCGAGGCGGTGGTTGAAGTATTCACCATAACCAGCTTTTTCAATGACGCTCCGGGCAGCACGGTCTACGTCATGTGCTGTTACACCTGGTTTGATCATATCTAGGGCAGCCTGTTGAGCTTCTAAAGTCAAATGGTAGATTTCTTTCTTGAAGTCATCGGGTTTTCCAACAGCGACTGTTCGCGTCATATCTGAAGCATAGCCATTCACCATACAGCCCAAGTCGAAGAGAAGAAGAGCATCTTTTTCAATTTTGTTGCTTCCAGGAATGCCGTGTGGGTTGGCTGCATTATTACCAGTCAAGACCATAGTTTCAAAGCTCATTTCATAGCCCAAGCGTTTGATGCCAAAGTCGATTTCTGCGACGATATCAGTTTCTGTTTTATCCAGTGAGATGGCGTCGAATCCCATATTGACAGCCTTATCCGCATATTGACCAGCAACTAACATCTTTTGGATCTCATCAGCAGATTTAATCAAGCGCATGCGGTTAATCCGAGGGCTGAGATTGGTAAATGTTGCTTGTTCAAAGACTGAACGAAGCCCATGATACTTGGTCAAAATCAAATTATCAAATTCCAAAGCGACCTTTTTGGCTTCTGGATTAGCGCTAGCCCCTTTGATTTTTTCCCAAGGATTTTCAGAATCCACGTACCCTACCACTTGGAAATCCACAACTGCAGTCGCCCGTTCTACCTCAAGAGCAGGGACAAAAAGAAGTGGTTCATGGTCTGGATAAACGAACAAGAAGAGCTGACGCTCGTGAGGATCACTGTAAAATCCAGTTAGGTAATTGATGGTGACAGGATCGGATACAACAGCAACATCCGTTTTTTCGGTTTCAAGAAATGCTACAATTTGATCTAATTTAGACATAAGCTACCTTCTTTCTATTGATAATATTTTGTCAGATTTTCCCTAAAAAATCAAGAGTTTGCAAAAAGATGTTAAAATGCTTGAAAGTGTTTACAATAAGTGATAAAATAGTTGTTATAGAAGACTGAAAACGAAATTTTCAATAAAGAAAGGAAGTAATATGAATACAGACGATACTGTAACCATTTACGACGTTGCCCGAGAGGCGGGTGTCTCAATGGCGACTGTTAGCCGTGTCGTGAACGGAAATAAGAACGTTAAGGAAAATACTCGTAAAAAAGTATTGGAAGTCATTGAACGTTTGGACTATCGTCCGAATGCAGTAGCTCGTGGACTTGCGAGTAAGAAAACCACAACGGTAGGTGTTGTGATTCCAAATATTACCAATAGTTATTTCTCTACTCTGGCAAAGGGGATCGATGACATTGCTGAAATGTACAAGTACAACATCGTCCTTGCCAACAGCGATGAAGACGATGATAAAGAAGTTTCTGTTGTCAATACTCTTTTCTCAAAACAGGTCGATGGGATTATCTTCATGGGTTATCACTTGACAGAAAAGATTCGTTCAGAATTCTCTCGTTCTCGGACACCGGTGGTCCTTGCTGGGACAGTTGATGTCGAACATCAATTGCCAAGTGTCAATATCGATTACAAGCAAGCGACAGTAGACGCGGTTACACTATTGGCTAAACGAAATAAAAAGATTGCTTTTGTAAGTGGACCATTAGTAGATGATATCAACGGTAAGATTCGCTTGGCTGGCTACAAAGATGCTTTGAAAGCAAAAAAATTGTCTTACAGTGAAGGCTTGGTCTTTGAGTCTAAGTACCGCTATGAAGAAGGCTATAACTTGGCTGAACGCATCATTGCATCTAAAGCAACAGCAGCCTTTGTAACTGGGGATGAATTGGCAGCAGGTTTGCTTAATGGTCTAGCTGATCAAGGTGTGAACGTACCGGAAGATTTTGAGTTGATTACCAGTGATGATTCACAAATTACACGCTACACTCGTCCAAATCTTTCAACTGTTGGCCAACCACTTTATGATTTGGGGGCTATCAGTATGCGGATGCTGACAAAAATTATGCATAAGGAAGAATTGGAAGAAAGAGAAGTTCTTCTTGCCCATACCATCAATCATCGTGGGACTACGAAGAAGTAAAAACAAAAGGAAGCCAAGGCTTCCTTTTTTCTTGTCTCTGCATGAATCTCCGGTAAAACTTGAAGGGGTCTGCCAAATCAGGTATAATAGAGGGTATGAAAGTTTTACTGTATCTTGAAGGAAAATCCGTTTTACAAAAATCAGGGATTGGCCGTGCCCTCCAACATCAGATGCATGCCTTGGATTTGGCTGGGATTCCCTATACGACAGATATTTTAGGAGATTATGATGTGGTCCATATTAATACCTATGGTCCTCGGAGTTTGTTACTCTTACATGCTGCCAAACGTCGGGGGAAAAAGGTCATTATGCATGGGCATTCCACACGGGAAGATTTCCAAAATTCCTTTATCGGATCCAATTTGTTTGCTCCCTTATTTGGCAAATATTTGGCTCATATGTATAAAAAAGCCGATTTTATTATTACCCCTTCAGAGTATTCGAAACAACTGATTCAGTCCTACGGGGTCAAGACTCCAATTGTCGCTGTTTCTAATGGGATTGATTTGTCTAAATATAAAAAAGATCCCAAAAAAGAAGAGTTTTTTCGGAAGCACTTTAATATCCAAGAAGGAGAGAAGGTCGTTTTATGTGCGGGTCTCTACTTTAGACGAAAAGGGATTGAAGACTTTGTAGAAGTGGCTCGTCGGATGCCAGATGTCCGCTTTATTTGGTTGGGGTCGATTAATAAATGGTTGATTCCTCGGGCTATTCGTCGTCTGGTCGAGAAAGATCATCCGAGCAATGTTGAATTCCCTGGCTATTTTAAGGGAGCTGTATTCCAAGGGGCCATGACAGGTGCGGATGCCTTCTTCTTCCCGTCTTACGAGGAAACGGAAGGAATTGTTGTCCTAGAGGCCTTAGCGGGTCACCAGCATGTCGTTCTCCGGGATATTCCAGTTTATCATGGTTGGGTGGACCAAGAGTCAGCAGAATTGTGTCATTCAGTGGATGAGTTTGTGGACTCTCTTGAAAAAGTCTTGTCTGGTCAAGTGGACAAGCGCGATGCAGGGGATCGAGTAGCTCAAAGTCGCTCAATTGATTTGGTAGCGGATCAACTAGTGAAAGCCTATCAGCAAGTATTGGAGATGTAATATGCGTATTGGATTATTTACAGATACTTATTTTCCGCAGGTATCGGGGGTTGCGACCAGTATTCGAAACCTTAAAACAGAATTGGAGAAGTTGGGACATACGGTTTTTATCTTTACGACGACGGATAAGGATGTTAACCGCTATGAGGACTGGCAAATTATCCGCATTCCAAGTATCCCTTTCTTTGCTTTTAAGGATCGGCGGATTGCTTATCGAGGGTTTACCAAGGCTTTGGCCATTGCCAAACAATACAAACTGGATATGATCCATACACAGACAGAGTTTTCTTTAGGACTACTCGGAGTTTGGATTGCTAAGGAGCTTCGGATTCCAGTGATTCATACCTATCATACCCAGTATGAGGATTATGTGCGTTATATTGCTAAGGGGATGGTTATCCGACCAAGTATGGTCAAATACATCGTCCGTGGTTATATGAATGACTTGGATGGGGTAATCTGTCCAAGTGAGATCGTCTATGACCTCTTGCTGAAATATAAGGTCAAGGCTGAAAAACGGATTATTCCAACAGGAATTGAGTTGGCAAAGTTTGAACGACCTGAAATCACGCAAGTGGAGACGCAAGCCCTTCGTGAAAAATTAGGAATTCAAGAGGGTGAAACCATGCTCTTGAGCTTGTCACGGGTTTCTTATGAAAAAAATATCCAAGCCGTTATTGCGGCCTTGCCTAAAGTGTTAGAAGAAAATGCGCATATTAAATTGATTGTGGCTGGAGATGGGCCTTATCTGGATGATTTAAAAAAACAAGCGGCCAAACTTGGTGTATCAGATGCGGTGGTCTTCACAGGGATGATTCCACCAAATGAAACAGCTCTTTACTATAAAGCAGCGGATTTCTTTATTTCGGCTTCGACTAGTGAGACGCAAGGTTTGACCTATTTAGAGAGTATCGCTAGTGGGACCCCCTTAATTGCTCAGAAAAATCCTTATTTAGATAATGTGATCAATGATCGGATGTTCGGAATCTTGTATGACCAGGAAGAAGATTTGGCAGCAGCTATTTTAGAAGCGACCTTAGCCACACCAGAAAAGGATGAGGCTAAGTGGGAGGAGAAGCTTTATGAAATTTCTTCTACAAACTTTGGTCGCAGGGTCTATGAGTTCTATCTGGATGCCATTATTTCGAAAGATTTTTATAATGAACGTCATCCTGAGGAAAGCCGTACCAAACGGGTAACCAAGTCTATTGTGAAAATTCCAAAAAAAGTTATCGCTATGCCTGTGAATGGGTCTGTGAGAATCATGAAGGGTTCCTTTAAACAGGTGAAAAAGATTCGCAACATTACCAAGTTATTGGATTAGAGTTCATCTCAAAAGCTAAGGGGCCTAAAGTAAGGCTCCTGGCATAGGGGATAGGAAGCTTTTTCCTCTTGCAAAATATTTCAATCGTGCTATAATACTAGTCAGAGACATATCAAATCTAGGAAATCTAAAAGAGAGCGCGTGGGGCTGGAAATCGCGTAGAGGATAGGTTTGGGACTACTCGGTGAACTTTTTATGCAAACATAAAACGGTGGCCACGTTAGAGCCAATCAGAGGTGAGACTCTTTTTGAGTGTCATAAATGAAGGTGGAACCACGTTGCGACGTCCTTTTTGGATGTCGCTTTTTGTTTTTCTTGATTTAAGACTACATAATAAGGAAACACTTCTGTTTTAGAAATAATAGATAACCAATATAAGGAGAACATCATGATTAAGATTACTTTCCCAGATGGCGCTGTTCGTGAATTCGAATCTGGCGTTACAACTTTTGAAATTGCCCAATCAATCAGCAATTCCCTAGCTAAAAAAGCTCTTGCTGGTAAATTTAACGGCAAACTCATCGATACGACTCGTGCGATCACTGAAGATGGAAGCATTGAAATTGTGACACCTGATCACGAAGATGCCCTTCCAATTTTGCGCCACTCAGCAGCCCACTTGTTCGCTCAAGCTGCTCGTCGCCTTTTCCCAGACATCCACTTGGGTGTTGGGCCAGCGATTGAAGATGGTTTCTACTACGATACAGACAACCAAGCAGGTCAAATTTCTAACGAAGACCTTCCTCGTATCGAAGAAGAAATGCAAAGAATCGTTAAAGAAAACTTCCCATCTATCCGTGAGGAAGTGAGCAAGGATGAAGCACGTGAAATCTTCAAAAACGACCCTTACAAGTTAGAATTGATTGAAGAGCACTCTGAAGATGAAGGCGGTTTGACCATCTATCGTCAAGGTGAATATGTGGACCTTTGCCGTGGACCTCACGTCCCATCAACTGGTCGTATCCAAATCTTCCACCTTCTCCATGTAGCAGGTGCTTACTGGCGTGGAAATAGCGACAACGCGATGATGCAACGTATCTACGGTACAGCTTGGTTTGATAAGAAAGACTTGAAAAACTACCTTCAAATGCGTGAAGAAGCCAAAGAGCGTGACCACCGTAAACTTGGTAAAGAGCTTGACCTCTTCATGATTTCTCAAGAAGTTGGACAAGGACTTCCATTCTGGTTGCCAAATGGTGCGACCATTCGTCGTGAATTAGAACGTTATATCGTTGACAAAGAGTTGGCTTCAGGCTACCAACACGTCTATACTCCACCACTTGCTTCTGTAGAACTTTACAAGACTTCTGGTCACTGGGATCACTATCAAGAAGATATGTTCCCAACTATGGATATGGGTGACGGTGAAGAATTTGTTCTTCGTCCAATGAACTGCCCGCACCACATCCAAGTATTCAAACACCATGTTCACTCTTACCGTGAGTTGCCAATCCGCATCGCTGAAATCGGTATGATGCACCGTTACGAAAAATCTGGAGCCCTTACAGGTCTTCAACGTGTACGTGAAATGTCTCTTAACGATGGTCACCTCTTTGTGACTCCAGAACAAATCCAAGAAGAATTCCAACGTGCCCTTCAGTTGATTATCGATGTTTATGAAGACTTCAACTTGACTGAATACCGCTTCCGTCTCTCACTTCGTGACCCTCAAGATACCCACAAGTACTTTGACAACGATGAGATGTGGGAAAATGCCCAAACTATGCTTCGTGCAGCACTTGATGAAATGGGCGTAGACTACTTTGAAGCAGAAGGGGAAGCTGCCTTCTACGGTCCAAAATTGGATATCCAGGTTAAGACAGCTCTTGGTAAAGAAGAAACTCTTTCTACGATCCAGCTTGACTTCTTGCTTCCAGAACGCTTCGACCTTAAATACATCGGAGCTGATGGTGAAGAGCACCGTCCAGTTATGATCCACCGTGGGGTTATTTCAACTATGGAACGCTTCACAGCTATCTTGATTGAGAACTACAAGGGTGCCTTCCCAACATGGCTAGCACCACACCAAGTAACCCTTATCCCAGTTTCTAATGAAAAACATGTGGACTACGCATGGGAAGTAGCGAAGAAACTTCGTGACCGTGGGGTTCGTGCCGATGTGGATGAACGCAATGAGAAAATGCAATTCAAGATCCGGGCTTCACAAACGCAAAAGATTCCTTACCAATTGATCGTTGGTGACAAGGAAATGGAAGAGCAAGCCGTCAACGTTCGCCGTTATGGTCAAAAAGAAACAGAAACCATGCCGGTAGATGCATTTGTCGAATTGATTCTTGCTGATATCGCAAATAAATCTCGTGTTGAAAAATAAAAGATAGAAGAGAGTGGGACAGAAATCGGTCATTCGTTAGAATTCGATTTCGTCGTCCCACCTCCGCACAGTTGAGTAGGGCTGTAAAAGCTGATGAAATCAGCGTAGTAGAGCCCACTCAACCACTGCGTCTTGCTCGACAATCCAAAGACAATTGAGAGGCTAGGACTTTTGTCCCAGCCTCTTTTATGTGGATGGTTAAGTGCTGTTCGAGTGGCTTCTATTATCTAGATATCATTTTTCCATTGCACAACCTTTTTCTTTCTCTTTCTTTACAAATCAAAGTATAACTCCCATTTTTCAAAGAAATTTGCTATAATGAAAGGACAGAGATTTGAAGAAGCAAAGAAAAAATAGAAGTAGGTACATGTATGAAGAAAATTCTTGTTGTAGATGATGAAAAGCCGATTTCGGATATTATAAAATTCAATATGGCCAAAGAAGGCTATGAAGTCTTGACTGCCTTCGATGGAAAAGAAGCACTGGCTATTTTTGAAGCTGAGAGCCCAGATATTTTGATCTTGGACCTCATGCTTCCTGAAATTGATGGTTTGGAAGTAGCACGTACCATTCGAAAGACCAGTAATGTGCCGATTATTGTCTTATCTGCAAAAGATACAGAATTTGATAAGGTCATCGGTCTTGAAATTGGTGCGGATGACTATGTGACTAAGCCATTCTCAAATCGTGAGCTTCAAGCTCGCGTAAAAGCTTTATTGCGTCGGACAGAACTAACGGTAGAATCACAGACAGAGTCTACATCAGATTCAGATATTGTGATTGGTGATTTGAAAATCATTCCGGATGCCTTCCTTGCTCAGAAAAAAGGCAAAGAGCTCGAGTTGACCCATCGCGAATTTGAGCTGCTCTATCACTTGGCAACCCATGTAGGCCAAGTCATGACCCGTGAGCATTTGCTGGAAACAGTCTGGGGCTACGATTATTTTGGAGATGTTCGGACAGTGGACGTAACGATTCGACGTTTGCGTGAAAAAATCGAAGATATTCCAGGCCGTCCGGAGTATATTTTAACGCGCCGCGGTGTCGGTTACTATATGAGAAACAATGATTAATCACATCAAAGAAGTCATGACCTCTTATAATTTTGTTTTTATATTACTCACTCTTGGATTTATTATCGTGGTGGCCTTGCTGATTCTAGAAAATCGTCGGGATAACATGAAGCTACGCCTGTTGAATGATAAAATTAAGAGTTTGATTGCTGGAGAATATTCAGATATTATTGATTTACAAGGAGGTCCTGGATTGACAGAGATTTCCAACAGTATCAATGATTTATCAGAAGTTATCCGTTTGACGCATGAAAATTTGGAGCAAGAAACCAAGCGCTTGACCAGTATTCTTTCCTATATGACAGATGGGGTTTTAGCGACCAATCGTCGTGGGCAGATTATCCTAGTCAATGAAATGGCTGCCAAACAACTTAAAGTCGTGGTCGAAGAGGTCATGAACATCAGTATTCTGGATTTGCTTGGTATTAGTGAAGAGTATGAACTGCGAGACTTGATTACCAATGTTCCAGAATTGACGATCGATTCGCAGGATGAAAATGGGGAGTACATCTCTTTACGGGTTCGCTTCGCCTTGATTCGGAGAGAATCTGGTTTTATTTCTGGTCTAGTTGCCGTTTTGCATGACACAACCGAACAGGACAAGGAAGAGCGGGAACGTCGTTTATTCGTATCCAACGTTAGTCATGAACTCCGAACCCCACTGACCAGTGTCAAATCCTACTTGGAGGCCTTGGATGACGGAGCGATTTCCGAGCCAGTTGCACCGGAATTTGTTAAAGTATCTTTGACAGAGACCAACCGGATGATGCGGATGGTGACGGATTTATTGAGTCTTTCACGGATCGATAATGAAACCAGTCAATTAGATGTTGAATTGACTAACTTTACAGCCTTTATCACCTTCATTTTGAACCGCTTCGATAAGATGAAGAACCAGGCTGGAGAGAAGAAATATGATATTGTTCGTGATTATCCTATTTCTCCTGTCTGGGTTGAAATTGACACAGATAAGATGACGCAGGTTTTAGACAATATCTTAAATAACGCTATTAAATATTCCCCAGATGGTGGGGAAATTCGTGTGGGGATGAAAACAACGGATGCCCAGTTGATTATTTCGATTTCAGATGAGGGATTAGGGATTCCTAAAAAGGACCTTCCTCGTATTTTTGACCGCTTTTATCGCGTGGATAAGGCACGTAGTCGCGCCCAGGGTGGGACTGGTTTAGGACTTGCCATTGCGAAGGAAATTATCAAGCAGCACAAAGGATTTATTTGGGCCAAGAGTGAATATGGAAAAGGTTCTACTTTCACGATTGTCCTACCATATGATAAAGATGCTATCCTGGATGATGGATGGGATAATGAGGATGAATAAGAAAACTAATGGATGAAAAAGGGTTTAAATATAGTATTTTAGCTTCAGGATCGAGTGGTAATTCGTTTTACTTAGAGACTCCTAAGAAGAAAATTCTAGTAGATGCAGGCTTGTCCGGGAAGAAAATTACAGGTTTGCTTGCAGAGATTGATCGCAAACCCGAAGATCTTGATGCTATTTTGATCACACATGAACATTCAGATCACATTCATGGCGTTGGTGTGCTAGCTCGTAAATACGGGATGGACCTATACGCCAATGAAGCTACCTGGAAGGCCATGGAGGGAAGCAAGTACCTTGGGAAGGTCGATGACTCCCAGAAACATCTTTTTGAAATGGGCAAGACCTTAACCTTCGGAGATTTGGATGTGGAAAGTTTTGGTGTCAGCCATGATGCTGCGGCTCCCCAGTTCTATCGGTTCATGAAGGATGGGAAGAGCTTTGTCATGCTGACGGATACAGGTTATGTCAGTGATCGAATGGCAGGGATTGTTGAAAATGCAGATGGCTATTTGATCGAGTCCAACCACGATGTGGAAATCCTACGAGCTGGCTCTTATGCTTGGCGATTAAAGCAACGGATCTTATCCGATTTGGGCCACCTCTCTAATGAAGATGGTGCAGATGCCATGATTCGGACCCTAGGCAATAAGACCAAAAAGATTTATCTGGGCCACTTATCCAAGGAAAACAATATTAAAGAATTGGCCCATATGACCATGGTTAATCAACTGGCTCGAGCAGATCTAGCAGTGGGGCACGATTTTGACGTCTTGGATACTTCTCCAGATACAGCGACTCCATTAGTAGATATCTAGATGATTAAAAAAGGAGATGAGCTCATCTCCTTTTTAGGTCAGTAGTGTAGGCTTGAAATGAGTGGAAAGGATAGGAGCAGTTAGTTTGAAATATGTGTATATAACAGTAGGGTTTATTTCCTTAGGGTTAGGGATTATTGGGATTCCATTACCTATTTTACCAACGACCCCGTTTCTTTTATTAGCTATGGCTTGTTTTGCCAAGAGTTCTCAACGCTTTGAAAAATGGTTGCATGGGACCAAGTTGTACCAAACTTATGTAGCGGATTATCGGGAAACCAAGTCGATCTCTAAAAAGCGGAAAAAAAGAATTATTCTACAAATTTATCTTTTGATGGGGATTTCCATTTACCTGGCACCACTCTGGTTTGTGAAATTAGGTCTACTGGGATTAACTATTTTTATCAGTTATTATTTGTTCAAAGTGATTCCGGATAAGGAAGAATGATATAAGGACAGAATAGGTCCTAAATCCTATCGTGAAAACAAGGGAAAGGAGTGCGAGACGCACTCTTTTTTGGTATAAACAATTCGACCTTACAACCGCAAGGGTTTGAGTAGGTTGAATACGAAATTGACTACGACATGAAATTTACAAATTTTTCAACCACGCTAAAACGTTGATTGTCGTTTATGTGCGTGTATAGATCAAGCGTTGTTTGAATGTTATTATGGCCTAATCGGTCTGATATCTCTTTGGGTTGGATACCAGATTCAAATAATAAGCTAGCGTGCGTATGCCGTAGGCCATGAGGGGTGATAGGTTTCAAATTGTACTTCTTAATAAATCTTCTAAGTTTCTTTGAAAACTCATTAGGCACGAACATAGTGCAGCATGAATTGGTGAAAATTAAATTTTCACCTTTTAAAAATGATATTCCATTTTTAAAGTATTGTTTCTTTTGCTCTAACTTCCAGCTCTTTAAAACGCTGATGGTATAATTGTCAATAGGTATAACACGCTTACTAGCTTTGGTTTTAGGGGTTTGTAAAACTTGCTTTCCGTCAACATAAACGGTAGTACGGTTTACTGATAAAATCTTTTCTTCAAAGTCTATATCAGACCATTTAAGGGCTAGTGCTTCACCACGCCTTAACCCCGTATAAGCTATGGTATGTAAAAGGGTATAGAATAAAGCACTCTCTTTTTTTGCCAAGTTTAGAAAAGTGTTTAACTCTTCTTTAGTGTAACAGTTGTCTTTCTTTTCTACTTCTTTAGATTTCGGCTTGATTATTTTATCAATCGGGTTACTTTTGATAATATCTAACATTACCGCATATTTTAAAATACGATTGATAATCGAAGCATAATTGGCATACATTGAATATTTTTGACTTAATTTAATAAACAATGACTGGCAAAATATGACAGTTATTTTGTCTACGTTTACGCCTTCAAAATATTCAGCTATCATATAGTCAAGTTTTTGTTTTGTATTGAAAGCAGTAGAAGCCTTGACAGTTGTTTTATAATTCTCAAACCATAGATCAGCAATTTCTTTAAAAGACTTTCCAGACTGACTAGAAGAAAGCCCGTTTTCTTCCACGTCAAGCAACAAATTTCTTTCGGCTTGTTTGGCTTCTTTAATGGTTTTAAAGCCCCGGCGAGTGGTTCGTCGTTCTTTGCCAGTTATGGGATCTATCCCAAGATAAGTTTGAAATAAGTAACGAGTCTCCCCGTTTTTGGTTGTATATTTTTTTATCATGTTGTCCTCCGTTTTGGCTTGCCCGCACAATTGAAAGAACGAAATGATTATGATATACTTAACTTATAATTTTTTATCTTGTTTCTCCTTCGGGCTTGCCCGAGGGTTCTTTTTTATCCTATCAGCGAAAAATATTCATCAACGACCATGATCTCGTCCGTGGTCGTTTTTAAATTGTGTCGATCCATAAAACGAATATAGTTGAATTCGTGGCCTTCGTCCAGCTCCTCCCGAATAAGAGCCCGGATCATGGCCCGATTCGCTTCGTTCTCGCACTTGATTGGGTTGATGGTGTATTGGGCCTTGGAATGGTTCAAGTGAGCTATTTCGTGCAAAATGACGCGTTTTTGAGCCTCCTCAGACAGCGCCTTGTTTACGAAGACAATCTTCAATTCATCTATTATCATTCCCGGTCGTTGCCATAATTCGTTATCAAAATAAGCTAGTGTAACACCGTTAGAGTCAACTAACTCTTCAATGGTCATAGGCTATCTACCTCTCAAGTATATTTCTATGATATTTTGAATCGCGTCAATATCTTCTTCAGTAAGTGGCTTACCGTCAAATGTTTTGGCGTTTTCAGCCATCTTTCGCAGATCCTCAGAGGTATACCCACCGATGGTTTCGTCCGATGCGATCCGTGGATTGTCTGTTCTACCTAGCAGATAGTCAGTGGATACGTTGAAGTAGTCAGCGATTTGTTGAAGCCGTTCAGCAGAAGGTTGATTCCTTTTCAACCCGTACAAAGAATTTTTGCCTAGTTTTAGCTTATCTTCTAAAGTATTTAGCGAAATCCCTTGTTTTTCACATAAATCTTTTACTATTTCAAAAGTAGAAAACATTGATTTATCAGCCTTTCTTAGACATGACAAAAAATATTTTATAAAATACGCAAAAAATAGTTGACATTGTTTCGCGTTTACGCTAAAATAGTTTTTGTAAGTTAATGAGTTAGTCAAAAACGAAGTTAAAACTTATCTAAAAATAAATAGCTTTGGCGAGCAAATGAGTTGATAGATATAAGGTTTTATCAAGGTTTTTAATTATGCTTTCATTTTAGCAGATACGCTAAAAACTGTCAAGCGATAATGTAAAAATCACTAACTCAATTTCTTACAAAAATAAAAAACGTACCCCAGCTGCTATCTGAAGTACGTTACGGAAATTGTTCTGCTCAAGCTAATAGCAGTAGCTAACAACACTTCGCTGGTATCGCCCCCAGCACTGCAGTTGAAATAGTTAGGGACTTTGGTCTACGAGAAGTTGCGCTTTTTAACGTGGCTACCTCCCACGACTGAACTCGCACCTATTTTTACGACTCTTGCTTGTCGTTGCTGGCAACCAGACCAGAAATAGAGTTTAACTACTGAGACACAGTACCTTTCAAAAATTCTGCCAATATGCATCAGCTCCTTTCTGCTAACAAAGGTAGTTTCATTATATGAAAAGTAAGAATGTTTGTAAAGGCATTATTTGTCAAAAGCTAGGGCAGACCATAGTTTCCGTAAAAAACATTCATTATTTTCACTTACAAAGAAAGGAGAGAAATATGCCAAACATGGACAACGGTCGTCAAAAAATTTTGGATTACCTGAAAGAAAATGATCTAACAATGGCTACTCTAGCCGTTCAGTATAGCATGACACGCCAAGATGTTACAAACATTTTGAATGGAAAACTGAAAAATCCTCAAGCACATCGATTTGTCGCCCGGGTGATTGAAGATTTTAAAATTCGGTAACAAAAAACGCCGGATGAAGAATCCGACGCTTGCTTAAAATATCTATCTTAATTATATCAGAAAGTGCTTGCCCGCACAATTGGAGGAACGAAGAAATGGAGGAAACAAAATTGCCTCCCTTGATCTCGGACGAGATCGCGAAAGTCTATCTAAAACAGATGATTGAGATCATGAAGGAAGAGCTCAAGGAAGAAATAGAATCGGAAAGATTACCACTAGATCAGAAAGCCTTAATGAAGAAGTTCGGGTTCGATCATGGCTACATTAAAAAGCTAGAACGGAGAGGACTTGCATTTCGTAAGCAAGGAAAGAAAAAAATGTACGACGTCCGGGACGTGTACGAGATTTTGGAAATGGAAAAGGAGTATATCAAATGTTAGAACCAAGTCTTACAAGTCAATTATTAGGAGCGGGAACGATCGCGATCAGCTTCTTCGTGGCCGGCTTTATCACTTGTTTAATTGACGTTAAACGACAAGAGAAGAAGAAACGGCAGCAAGCGAAGATCCAAGAGATCCTCGACTTACAAGAGGAATACACCCGCGAAGTAAAAGCGAGTGTCTGGGAAGATCTAGCAAGTGCCCGCAAGCAATCAATTTCAGATAACGATTGGAGCGCGAGTCATGTTTGGTAGAAAACAGAAACGGATCAGAGAGCTCGAAAAAGAAGTCGATCGCTTACGGGCCATCGAACGGGAGCAGATCCAACTCTTGAACGCTTCTCTTGATCGGGAATATCAATTATTGGAAAGGAAACAAAAAGATGGTAACAATCAATAAGCTCGAGATCGAAAACGTCAAACGCGTTAAAGCGGTCAAGATCGAGCCGTCAGCGAAGGGGCTGACAATCGTCGGGGGAAACAATAACCAAGGGAAAACGAGCGTATTAGACGCGATAGCGTGGGCCTTGGGTGGCAATAAGTACAAGCCGTCACAACCTCAACGCGAGGGGTCAACAATTCCCCCAAGCCTAAAAATCACACTATCGAATGGCCTTATCGTCGAACGCAAGGGCAAAAATAGCGATCTAAAAGTTATTGATCCAAGCGGAAACAAGGCCGGCCAGAAATTGCTTGATAGCTTCGTCGAAGAACTCGCTCTTGATCTTCCAAAATTTATGGAAATGACGAATAAAGAGAAGGCGACGACACTCTTACAAATTATCGGGGTAGGCGATCAGCTCGTCAAGCTCGAAATGGAAGAAAAGACCAAGTACCAAGAGCGCCACGCAATCGGCGTCATCGCGGACCAAAAAGAAAAGTTTGCGAAAGAACAACCATATTATCCAGACGCGCCGAAAGAGCTCGTCTCAATCGCGGACTTGATCCAACAACAGCAAGAGATCCTAGGACGAAATGGCGAAAATGCTCGCAAGCGTCAGAATCTCGCGAAAATAGAAAGTTACTATCAAGCCTCCCTTGCTGACGTGCAACGTTTGGAAACATTGCTCAAGGAAGCAAAAGAAAAGAACCAAGAATTCGCGCAAGATTTAGATATCGCTCGCAAAGACGCGCAAGATCTGATTGACGAATCGACACAAGAGATCGAAGAAAGTATCGCGAATATTGAGCAGATCAACCTCAAAGTCCGGGCGAATCTTGACAAAAACAAGGCCGAAGAGGACGCGAAGATTTACCGCGAGCAATACCGCGAATTGGATCTTGTGATCGAGGGTATTCGTAAGCAAAAAACGGACTTGCTCACAAACGCGGACTTACCACTCCCGGGCTTATCCGTGGATGATGGCGAGCTCTTATATCTCGGACAACGCTGGGACAATATGTCCGGATCGCAACAATTACAAGTCGCGACGGCTATCGTTCGCAAGCTCAAGCCTGATTGTGGCTTCGTCTTAATTGACAAGTTAGAACAGATGGACCAGATCACACTTGCGGAGTTTGGGGCATGGCTCGAAAACGAAGGCTTACAAGCAATCGCAACGCGTGTCTCAACGGGTGGAGAATGTTCCGTCATCATAGAAGACGGGTACAGTATCAAGCCCGACAGTTTCGAAAACGGACTATTAAACGGAGCAACAAATGGTACACAAGAAACAGTCGCGCCAACTTGGCAAGGCGGATTCTAAAAAGCAGAAAGAAGGAAGAAATCATGAAACAAACAGACAAATTCGCAGTATTAAGAGATAAAGAAACAGGAAATTTTTTAAGAGAATATAAAAGCAAAAAAGGGACGTTTGCTTATTCCGCTGAATATACGGATGATCTTAGACACGCTGCAAAAAATGAACTCAAGGCAATCGAAGACCAAAAAGAAGACTTTGAAAAATTAGCAAACATGCTCAATTGTGAAATTTTAGTCGTCGAAGCAGAGTACACATTAAAGACGCGCGACGGAAACAAACCGAAAGATCTTACAGAAGAGATCGAAGAAGCAAAACGCAAACACCTTGTAAATCTTCTTAATAGTCTCTTTTCTGATAAAGACGACGAGGAGGAATAAAAAATGCAAATTACAAGAGGAAGGAAGGCACGGGCACAAAAGGTCGTTATCTACGGCCCGGAAGGGATCGGAAAGTCTAGCTTTGCGAGTCAATTCCCGGATCCGGTATTCATTGATACGGAAGGATCAACGGACAATATGGACGTGGCCCGGTTAGACAAGCCTACAAGTTGGGCAATGCTCAAAAACGAGATCGCGTTTATTAAAGCAAACTCGGACGCTTGCAAGACACTCGTCATCGACACGATCGACTGGGCGGAACAACTCGCGGTCGATTATGTTTGCGCACAGCACCAAAAGAACGGGATCGAAGATTTTGGATGGGGCAAGGGGTATATATACGTCCAAGAAGAGATCGGGCGTTTGTTGAATAGCTTGTCCGAGCTTGTGGATATTGGAATCAACGTCGTTTTGACCGCTCACGCACAGATCAAGAAATTCGAGCAGCCGGACGAAATGGGATCATACGATCGATACGAATTGAAGCTCGGGCAAAAATCAAGCTCGAAAACAGCTCCACTCGTTAAGGAGTGGGCCGATATGGTGCTCTTTGCGAATTACAAGACAATCGTCATGACGACGGACACCGGAAAGAAGAAAGCCCAAGGGGGCGAGCGTGCCATGTACACGAACCATCGCCCGGCGTGGGACGCGAAGAATCGTCACGGATTGCCGGATCGATTGCCGTTTACTTATGACAGTATCGCGCATATTTTCGCGACGCAACAAGTGACACCGCAACCGCAAGCACAACCGCAACCGGCACAACCGGCACAACCAACGCCAGAGCCTCAACCGGAGGAGCAACCGAAGAACGATATCAAGGAACAATTGACCGAGATCGGTCAAGAGGTGGCCCAAGAAATGGGACGCGCACCGCAACCGCAACAAGCACCAACAAGCAGTACGCTTCCGCAAGCATTGATCGATTTAATGACACCGCACGGCGTGACAGAAAGCGAATTGCAAGACGTGGCATATATCCGCGGACACTTCCCGATGGGAACGCCGATCGAAAACTTCCCGGCGAATTATTGGGATATGATCGTCGCGAATTGGGACGCTACACTTGACGTCATTCAAAATCAAATCCGGAAAGATCCGGAGTTACCATTTAACACTAACAACTTATAAGAATTAAAGGAGAAATAATCATGACACAACAACAATACAACAACTTTGAGCGCGAATTTGGATGGGATGACACGATTCAAAAGGATTCCGAATTCGTCCTATTGCCAGAAGGGCTCTACTATTTCACAGTTAAGAGCTATGATCGCGGACGTCACACGCCGAACCCTCAAAACCCCGGCAAGTTGCCAGCTTGTCCAAAAGCGACAGTCTATCTTCAAGTTGTGGCAAACGAAGGCGAGACAGAGCTCCGTCATAATCTATTCTTGCACAGCTCAACCGAAGGTATGCTCTCCGCATTCTTTGGATCTATCGGACTAAAACGTAAAGGCGAACCGCTTCGCATGGATTGGAATGCCGTCATCGGCAAAGTCGGAGTTTGTAAGGTTGGTATCCGTGAGTACAACGGCAACAAGTACAACGAAGCAAAAAGCATGATTTACGCCGAAGACGTGGACTATACGAAGGTATTGAACGCGCAACCGGGACAAATTCAAGGATTCCAACAACAACCGACGCAAGGATTCAATCCCGGGCAGTTTTAAGGGGGTATAAATGGAATTACGGCCTTATCAACAAGAGGCGCGGGAAGCCGTTCAGAAGGAGTGGGCAGAAGGGCGTAAACGTACCCTTCTCGTCCTTCCAACTGGGACGGGAAAGACGGTCGTCTTTTCAAAAATCATTGAAGATCAAGTCCGAGAAGGGAAACGCGTCCTCGTACTCGCTCACAGATCCGAGTTATTGGATCAAGCAAGCGACAAGCTCAAGACCGCAACGGGACTCGGTACGGCACTAGAGAAGGCCGAAAGTACGTCAATAGGTTCATGGTATCGAGTGGTCGTGGGATCTGTCCAAACAATGCAACGGGAGAAACGATTGAGTCAATTCCCACCCGATTGGTTTGATACAATCGTCGTCGATGAAGCTCACCACGCTATATCAGACGGCTATCAGAAAGTTTTAAACCATTTCGGAGATTCGAACGTCCTCGGGGTTACAGCAACGCCAGACCGTGGAGATATGAAGAACCTCGGATCGTACTTTGACAGCTTGGCCTATGAGTATTCACTCGTGCAAGCGATCAAGGAAGGCTATCTATCCAAAATTAAAGCCTTAACGATTCCGATTGATCTCGATCTCTCAAGCGTTTCAATGTCCGCGGGAGACTTTAAAGCGAGCGACGTCGGAACGGCACTCGATCCGTACCTCGTACAGATTGCGGACGAAATGGCCGAATATTGCAAGGACAGAAAAACAGTCGTCTTTCTTCCGCTTGTGAAGACAAGCCAAAAATTCCGCGATATCTTAAACGAGCGAGGGTTTAAAGCAGCCGAAGTCAACGGCGAATCGAAGGATCGGGCGGAAGTACTCGAGGACTTTGAGCGTGGCCGGTACAACGTCTTGTGCAACTCAATGTTACTCACGGAGGGGTGGGATTGTCCCTCGGTTGATTGCGTGGTGGTATTGAGACCGACGAAAGTCCGGGCGCTCTATTCGCAGATGGTGGGACGTGGGACGCGTCTTTTCCCCGGAAAAGAAGAGCTTCTTCTGCTCGATTTTTTATGGCACACCGAACGCCATGAGCTTTGTCGCCCGGCTCACTTAATATGTGAGAGCCTGGAAGTCGCGAAAAAGATGGTCGAGAATATGGAAGAGGAAACGGGCGTCGTGCTCGATCTTGAGGATATGGAAGCCAAAAGCGCGGAAGACGTCGTGGCAGAACGCGAAGAAGCTCTCGCGAAGCAACTCGCAGAAATGCGGAAACGCAAGCGCAAACTCGTCGATCCGTTGCAATTCGAAATGTCTATCCATGCCGAAGATCTTTCGAATTATGTCCCTAATTTCGGGTGGGAAATGGCCCCGCCTTCTGAAAACCAACTCAAGGCCCTCGAGAAGTACGGTATCTTTACCGACGAAGTGGGCAATGCTGGGAAAGCGAATCTCTTACTTGATCGCTTGAACAAACGACAGAACGAAGGACTTTCGACGCCGAAGCAAATTCGCTTCCTTGAAAGTCGAGGTTTCCAAAACGTCGGAATGTGGAGTTTTGAGAACGCAAGAAACATGATTGATCGTATCGCAGCCAACGGGTGGAGAATACCGCACGGGATCAGAGCGAGCGAATACTTACCAAATTAGAAAGGAAGGGCATGAACAACGAAAGAGAATTTGACTTGTTGCCATTACTCGATCATATCAACCCCGCCATTTTGTCCTATCAAGAATGGATCAATGTCGGGATGGCCTTAAAACATGAAGGATATACCGCGTCGGATTGGGATAATTGGTCGCAGAATGACACAAGATATCGAAAATTCGAATGTTTCAAGAAGTGGGACACGTTCAACGAACAAGCCGGCTCGATCGTAACGGGTGGGACAATCGTCCAACTAGCGAAAGATCACGGGTGGGTGAATCCGTACTCGAACGACAGTGAGGGCGCTCACGAGCTCGATTGGAACGACACGATCGATCGGGACTATCGCGTTATCGATAAGAATTGGATTGAGGGAAAAGAGATCCATGAGCCGGCTGTTTGGAATCCGACGCAAGAGATCATTCGATACCTCGAGGCCTTGTTTGAATCGTCCGAAAACGTGGGATATGTCACAGAAAGCTATCCAAAAATCAACGACGAAACGGGCGAAATTGAAAAATGGCTTCCGACCAAGGGAGCGTATGACCGGACAGCCGGGCAACTGATTGAGCAATTATCCAAGTGTAACGGAGATATCGGGGCGGTACTCGGGGACTATCACAAGGAAGCGGGCGCGTGGATTCGCTTCAATCCACTCGACGGTAAGGGCGCTAAAAATGAAAACGTGACGGAATTCCGCTACGCCCTTGTTGAATCGGACAGCATGAGCGTAGAGAAGCAAAACGCGATCTATAAAGAGCTTGAATTGCCGATCGTGGCCCTCGTCTATAGTGGGAACAAGTCCTTACACGCTATCGTGAAGGTGGACGCGAGCAATTATGACGAGTACCGAAAACGCGTTGACTATCTATATAAGATCTGTCAGAAAAACGGGATCTCGGTCGATACGCAAAACCGCAATCCGTCGCGCTTGTCCCGTATGCCGGGCTTCGAGCGAAACGGGCAAAAGCAATTCCTTGTCGATACCAATATCGGAAAAAGAAATTGGGAAGAATGGTATCAGTATATCGAGGATTTAAACGACGATCTACCAGATCCGGAAGGCCTCGGGGATAGTTGGGACAATCTTCCAGAGCTTGCGCCCGAGCTGATTGAAGGCGTGCTTCGCCAAGGACACAAAATGCTGATCGCCGGGCCATCCAAGGCCGGGAAGTCGTTCAGCTTGATCGAAATGTCGATCGCAATCGCAGAAGGCCAGAAATGGCTTGGATGGAACTGTACACAAGGCAAGGTCCTATATGTCAATCTTGAGTTGGATCGTGCGTCATGTCTCCATAGATTCCGCGACGTGTACGAAGCAATGGGATTGCAACCGAACAATTTGCAAAATATTGATATCTGGAATCTTCGCGGTAAGACTGTACCGATGGACAAGCTAGCTCCGAAATTGATCCGCCGATCACTCAAAAAGAATTATATCGCGGTTATCATCGACCCGATTTACAAAGTCTTGACGGGTGACGAAAACAGCGCAGATCAGATGGGACACTTTACGAATCAATTTGACAAAGTAGCGACAGAGCTCGGGTGCTCGGTGATCTATTGTCATCACCACTCGAAGGGCTCACAAGGTAACAAGAAGTCAATGGATCGTGCGAGTGGATCAGGCGTATTCGCTCGAGACCCGGACGCGCTAATCGACTTGGTAGAATTGGACGTCACGGAGGAGCTATTCGCACAGCGTATCAATTATACGGCGTGCCGGATCTACAAAGAGGCCTTGCAAACGTGCAACCTTGGATATTACCAAGAGGAAGTTACACTCGACGATCTTCAAAGTGCTGCAACTATGCGGACTCACTTTGAACGAGCAATTCCAAATATACTCGATCGCAAGCCTTGGACAGATAAGATCGAACAAGCCCGTCATGCAATCGAAATTTCGACAGCGTGGCGCGTGGAAGGAACGCTTCGGGAGTTTGCCAAATTCAAGCCGATCAATATGTGGTTCAGCTATCCAGTACATTTCTTGGACGATTCGGGGGTGCTTGCTGATATTCAGCTAGAGGATACGAACGCCAAAAATTCACCTTGGAAGAAAAATTTCGACAAGAAGTTATCAAAAGAAGAGCGAACCGAAAAACGCTCCGAAAAAATCGAAACAGCTATTGAGGCCCTCGATGATGGAATAAGTCCAGTTACAATTGATGATCTGATCGATTATTTCTCACTCGAAGATAAGCCGGTAAGTGAAAAAACCATCCGACGATGGATCAAAAACAACGGCAAATTCGAGGTAGAAAACAAAGAAATTATACCAAAATCAGACTCTAAACATGAGGGACAATGAGGGACAAAATCGAAAGACACTATCGAAAATGTCCCTCTGATAAAAATGTTTTTGAGGGACAAAGTCGAAGGACATTATCGAGTTTGTCCCTAGGGACAAAGTGAGGGACAGGGACAAAGTCGAAGGACAAATTCGAATGTGTCTTTCGAAAATGTCCCTAGGGACAAGGGACAAATTATCGAAAATGTCCCTGTCCCTATGAGGTCAATTTGAGGGACAAAATGAGGGACAAACTCGATTATTTATCGAAAATGTCCCTAGGGACAAAATGAGGGACAGAATCTCTCCTCTACCGAGGGAGAGATTTAGGAAAATGTCCCTGATGGTCCATGGGAACAGGAACAGGAACAGGGGGGCTTTGCTCCCGCCCCCTGTAACCCTGTAACCCTGTCCCCTAACATGGACGAAGCGCGAGAGCGTGAAGCTAAAAATAAAAAGTAAGAAAAAGAAGGTATAAAAAAATGGGACGTACTATCGGAAGTAAAAACAAAAAACAAAAACGACGTTCTGAAAAATTATTTATTGCCAAGACTATGCCTCCACTCTATCACACGTTGCCGGGGGAAGAATTTGATAATGATAAAAGTCAAGTGTATGCTTGGATAAAAAATCAGCCCGACTTAATGGAATGGCTTTGGAGACAGTTAGGGTCAGCCGGCTATATCGTTTACGATCCAGAAACTGGGAAATGGACCGGGGTCGATTATAAAAAACGAGGTGACGAAAAATGTTGAATAAAGAAAATATCGATAATCTAAAAAAAGAAATCGATGACTTGTTGGATAAATGTGAAGATGATTTTGAAGAGATGGCGCTTAATCCAGATTATACATTTGAATTGCTTATGAGGGCTAGTGCGACTTTGGGTAAAATTTTAAGGGGATTGATTGATGATTGAATTCTTTTTGCCGATGGAAAAAATTCCAACAACGACGCACCAGCAGAAAAAAGTAAACGTGAGAAATGGCAAGCCGATTTTTTACGAGCCGGAAGAACTAAAAAACGCACGGGCGAAATTTGAGAGCTTACTTGCGCGTCATGTTCCCCCGGATAAGTTAAAAGGGCCGATCCGGCTCACGGTCAAATGGTGCTTTCCGATGATTAAGGGAGTACGATCCGGCCAGTACAAGACAACAGCACCAGACACGGACAATCTTCAAAAGCTATTCAAGGATTGCATGACAGAAGTTGGCTTTTGGAAAAATGACGCAGAGGTGGCAAGCGAGATCGCTGAAAAGTTTTGGAGTGAGGTCGTGGGGATCTATGTCAGAGTTGAGGAGTGGGACGATGAATTATATACATTTCTTTAGTGTCGAGATCCCCGAGTGGATGGCACAAAGTAACCAAGTGGCACAGACCGTCGGATTCAATACGGATCGTTATTGGCTATGGGTGACGGGCTCGATCGCGGAAATCTGCAAAAAATACAATGATAACGAGCTTGTCGTGAAACAATTCGGGCTCTTGTTTGAATGGCTCGAAGCTCAAGCGGAAGGAGTAAAAGCATGAAAGAAAAAACGTACTATGAAGTCATCGTTGAGATGGAAGGGAAGCAATACGACAAATTAGAAACTCAACTATCTCTCGGTACAACTTGCGTCGAGCTTATAAAACGAATCGAAGATAAAAAAGACGTATTCGGAGCGAGTAAATCGGTAACGGTCAATGGCAAAAAATACGACGTAAAAATCTTCGAGCGGAAAGAAGGCCAGATATGGAATTGATAAAGTATGACAGCGATCAACGGCAGCGATTCCCGAAAAATCTGATTCGGCTTAGAAAAGAGCGTGGATGGACAAGAAGCAAGCTCGCGCAAAAGCTCGGATGGTCGTATAACACGATCACAGCGTGGGAACGGGGCGAACGTATGCCGTACCAGTACGCAATCGAGGATATATGCGCAGTCTTCAACGTGACAGAAACCGAGCTCTTGGGATCGCCCGTAAAATTGCGAATGTTTGCCTATTATAAAAAGGGCAAGCTCACGGCCACGGGGACGTTACAAGAGATAGCGGATCAGACCAAGCAACGAGTGGATAGCTTGCGGAGCTTGCTTTCCAAGTCTAAAAATCCCAAGCCGGAATGGAAGACGTATCTCGTGGAGATCGAAAATGAAACGAGATATACAATCGAATTCACGCAGACGTTCACGATTGAGGAGATCGAACGCCACGGTTTAGCGTGGTTACGGCATAGCCCGCTCGCAGAAATTAAGGAGGTAGTCTAATGCTTGTTATTTTTAGAAATAATTTCGAGGAGCGCTTAATAAATACCGATGAAATAAGTGCAATTTGGCAAGATACAACTAATAGTACGCAACCATACTTTCGCGTTGAATATATTGGTGGTGGTGGTTTTGGTTTTAATTCCCTAGAATGGAATGGTTATTTCAGAGGCACACCAATGCTGAAAGATGTTGCGCTTGCGTTAATGGAATTTGAAGAAATGAATAAGGAGGTTAAGGGATGAATAAACAAGAATTGATTGAAGAGATAGAAGATTTAAAAGAGCTAGAAAAACTTTTTGGTAACAATCCTAATTATATCGAGATAGACACGGTAATTAGACTTATTTCCAAATTAGACGAACCGCAACCGCTTAAACTAAAAGACGTTATCAAACGTATTGAAGGTTTAAATCTTGGAACTCAAAAAGTATGGCTCGATGAAATTTTGAATGAGCTTGGAAGTGATTATGGATCTGTTAAATATAAGGATGGTTACGGACAAGGAAAGTTAGAGGGCGAATGGGTCGGTCAGCAGTTGAAAGACGCTGACAAAATTCGGCAAGAGTTAAATAAACCAGCAATACCGCAATTTGTTGCAGATTGGATCAAGTATTGCAAAAATACATTTTTTTCTAGCGCCCTTGTTCGTTCCCTAATAGTTGATGAAGTGGATTTTTACAATTACGCAAATCAAGAAGATTTTTCAAAACTAAAAAAATTTTTAGCAACTGGAAACAACCAAGAAATATTTGCCCGTGCGTGGCTCGATGGCTACACAATTAAAGAGGAGCGCTATTTGGTTAAGATGAAAGGATTGAGTGAATATACTAGCTATCTTAATTATGATTCAATTGATGATAAATGGCATTTCGCTGATGCTGAAAATGGCCCCGTTGTAGGAACACACCACACCCGGGAACAATTAGAGAAAGCCGGCTTCGGATGGGTGTTTGATTGTCCGGGTGTCGAAGTTAGGGAGGTAGAAGAATGAATAAAAAAGAACTGATAGAAAAAATAAATAATCTATCATATACCCTTACGTTTAATACACCACGTATAAACAGAGAAATTGTTATTGACCTAATCGAACAACTGGAAGAGGAAAAAGAAAAAGTCACGCTTCCCCGGTCGGTGGCGAACTGGATCTCTTGCGTGAGAGGACAAAATAAGACTTTACATTTTGCGCTAGAAAATGCACCCGAAGAAGTGAATTTGTGGTTTTGCGAAGATGAAAAAAATCGGCAAAATATTTTTGCCGACGCTTGGGTCAATGGCTATCATATTGAGAGACCGAAGCGGTATATTGTAAAAGTAAAAGGAATGGAAGAAGGTTACGATATCTTAAATTATCGCATAAGCGCAGATAAATGGTTTTTTAGCGGGAAATCTGAACCGTTAGATTATCGCACAAAACACACCCGCAAAGAGCTTGAAGAAGCTGGGTTTGGGGAAGTGTTTAACAGTCCGCTGTTTGAAGTCGAGGAGGCGGAAGAATGGTAAAGTTGAGAGCGTGGCACAAGACGTGGGAAGAAATGTGCAAAGTAAAACGGATACGATTTGATGATGAAGGAAATATAACTACTGTATTAGTTAAGGGTCAAGCGTTTGGAAGCAATGTTCATCTGGAAGAAATCGAACTCATGCAATCAACAAGACTCAAAGATAAAAATAACAAAGAGATCTTTGAGGGGGATATATTTACAAACGGTATAGATGTCATGAGCATGAAGAGGCATGACACACTAGGTTTTTATATAGATTTTAAAGGAAAAATTGAATTTCTAGCAGACGGTGCAGACTTAGAAGAGTTTGAAGAGGACACTAAAGAGATTGCTAATAGCATTAAAATTATTGGCAACATTTACGAAAATCCAGAACTTTTGGAGGTGGAAGAATGAAACCGAAAAGATATCCTTATAACGGAAAAATAAGAAAATGTGAAAAGATAATTTCCAAAGTTGGTTATATAAATGCTTCTAACATTAAAGCAAACAATTCTACCATCATGTTCAGGGATGGAAAGATCATCATTAAAGGCGAGAACGTTTGATTGATCGAAAAAAATTAAAAAGGAGAAAGCATGAATCTATTAGATACAATCTTCCTCGGATTCATTGGTGGTTGGCTCGGTGGCTTCGTTTGGGCTTTAGTCGTCGCGTTAAAGGGAAGGGGTAAAGAAAAATGAAACAGCATTTACTGGGGATCTTGAACATTGCAGCCCTCGTGATCGTGCTTGTCGTTTGTTGCGTCAATATGAATGCTCGGATTGTTACGCTAGAAGAACGAACGAAGGAATTACAACTCAAAGTCGAGGAGCATGAGCGCTCAATCGAGAAAAACAATGAACGGGACAAAATGCAAGATACTATAATAAATAAGCTAAACGCTGAATATAATTCGAAGGTGGCCCAAGAATTGCAAGAGGCTGCTGATCGAAACGGCGTGGGGGGATAATGTGAAAGTCTATATCGTGAGAAAGTATGACAAGCTGACGCGTTGGGATTGCAATCATTCAACGACATTCGAGGAATTCGAATTTGAAACAAAAGCCGAAGCGATGAAATTCCGCAACAGTCACAAGAGAGGCGTCTTCGACGTTTACGAGAAAGAAAAGTAAATAGCTACAAGCTAGAAAGGAGGGGAGCTTGAGAATTGAAACAAGATATGGATATCTGATCGACGCGCTTCGACGTTATCCGTTTGATAAAGAGATCAAAGAGCGAATCGAAGAGATCACTTTCCCGTATCAAAATTTTGACGAGAATTGGTTCATTAAGAGTAAGTCAGCGTCTAACACGCCGGAGGCTCTAAAAAACGTTATTCTCAAGGAAAACGATCCGGAGTTGATTCGACTCTATACGCTCGCAGAAGCCATCACAGAATACACGAGCGAGTGCGCTCCCTCGAGTTGGGAGGCAATCAAGGCGCTCTATGTGACACGATCGAAAAATGTCGAAGGGGTGGCGCTTGAGCTCTTTATGTCAAAGAATTCAGTCTATCGGAATATCATTAAACCGTTTTTCGAGGGACTAGAAAAGAAATATACAAGTATTTTTCTAAAAAGGGCCTAAAATTTGGGAAAAGTGTCGAAAAAAAGGTGGTAAAATTGTATTATCGGAAGATTGAAGGAAACGACGATCTTCATCGCGGACGACAGGCGTTTCATTTTGAAAAATACCAAAAACACCAGTAAGCATTTTTTCGTGGGTCTCCTAACTTTTATTTTCAAGGCGGTTCGATTCCGCCCGTCCGCTTCGACAAGGTTTTACCTTCATTTCACCTTGTCTAACCTTTCCATTCTTCAAAAGCAGTCCTTATTACTCCGGGACTGTTTTTGTTTTCCCAAAATAACCGATGAAAGGGGGTGCGTTGTGATGGGATGACGGAAAAACAACAGAAATTTGCTGATGAATATATCATTTCGCTTAATGCTACACAAGCGTATAAAAAGGCTTATCCAAGCGTTAAGAAGGACGCGACAGCAAGAGTGTGCGCAAGCCAACTCCTAACAAATCCTAATGTAAAAGCCTATATAGACGAACGACTTGAGAAATTGAAGTCGGAACGCGTCGCAGATCAACAAGAGGTCCTTGAATTCCTTACGTCCGTTATGCGTGGCGAAGTGACCGAGCCCCTTTTGGTATTGGATGGTGAAGGGACTCAAAAAGTCGTGAACGCTGTCCCGAACGTATCAACGCGACGAAGTGCAGCGGTTGATCTTGGGAAACGATTCGGACTATTTGTTGACAAGCAAGAGATCACTCAACGGACAATCGAAATAAAAGTTGGTGAGTGGGATGACGACGACAATTAAACCACGGATCAAGATCGAATTCAACTATCCGAGCCGTATCTTCAACAAGCATATCTACGACAAGCTGACAGACTACGATACCTTTACCGAGGTGCATTATGGCGGTGCTTCTAGTGGTAAAAGTCACGGGGTGATCCAGAAGGTCGTATTCAAGGCGTGTCAAGATTGGAAGTATCCACGGAAGGTCTTATTCCTTCGTAAAGTTGGGGCGACGGTGTACGACTCTATATTCGAGGACGTGAAGCAATGTCTCGATACTTGGAAGTTGCTCGACAAGTGCAAAGTCAATAATTCAGCATATCGGATCGAGCTCCCGAACGGGGCTCAATTTATTTTTAAGGGACTAGACAATCCGGAGAAAATCAAGTCCATCAAGGGCATTTCTGACGTGGTGATGGAAGAGGCCTCGGAATTCACGCTTGACGATTATACACAGTTGACGTTACGGTTACGGGATAAGAAACACAAGAAGAGACAAATCTTTCTAATGTTTAACCCGGTGTCAAAAGTCAATTGGGTATATAATGCGTTTTTTATCAAGACGCCAAAAAATACAGTCGTCTATCAGACAACATACAAGGATAATCGTTTTCTTGACGATATTACAAGAGAGAATATTGAGGAGCTAGCAAGCCGAAACGAGGCTTATTATAAAATATACGCTTTAGGTGAATTCGCAACGCTTGATAAACTCGTTTTTCCAAAGTACGAGAAGCGTCTTCTCAACCCGTCCGAGTGGGATCACTTGCCGGCCTATTTTGGTTTAGACTATGGATTCATCAACGATCCGAGCGCGTTTTTACACGTTCGAATAGACGATCAGAATCGCAAGCTATACGTCGTTGAGGAATACGTCCGAAAAGGACTGACAAACGACAAGATCGCAGAGGCTATCAAGTCCCTCGGGTATGCGAAAGAGCCGATCCGAGCCGATTCGGCGGAAAAGAAATCGAATCAAGAACTCCGGAATTCGGGAATCCCTCGAGTTATCGACGTACAGAAAGGACCGGGATCAGTTATGCAAGGAATACAATATCTTCTACAATACGACTGGGTGGTTGACGAGCGTTGCGTGAAGTTGATCGAGGAGCTTGAGAATTATACATGGAAGAAAGACAAGAAAACAAATGAATACATAAACGAGCCCGTCGATTCATACAACCATTGTATCGACGCGATTCGGTACGCGTTACAAGATCGTATCTTACAAAGTAAGTCAGTACAAGAACGAATGAAGAACGCGTCATATTACTTCGGGAGGTAAAATTGGTTACTAATTTTTTAAAAGGGACACGCTTCGGAGAACGTGCGAACGATCATTTTTTTATGATGACAGAAGACTTCGCAGTCATTGATTATGCGTCGAGCGTATGGATCGAGCAATTGAAGCGATACGTCAATCGGCACAAGAAAGAGCAATTGCCACGCTTGCAAGAGCTCAAACGTTATTACAAGGGCGATAACAATATTAAGTATCGACCAGACAAGGAAGACTCAACAGCGGCAGACAATCGTATCTCGAGCGATTTTGCAAAATATATCACCATGTTCGAGCAAGGCTATATGTTGGGGAATCCGGTAGAGTATAAGAATGAAGACGACGTGGTGCTTGAGAATATCAAGGTCTTTTCTGCTAAAAATAATGAGAAGAAGCACAACTCGTCGATCAAGAAGGATCTTTGCGTTTATGGTCGGGCTTATGAGCTTTTAACTGTTACGGAGCGCGATCGTGTCGCTTGGGTGAAGCTGTACAAGTTGAGCCCGGAGCAAACTTTCGTCATTTACGATGACACTTACGAGCAGAATTCGCTGATGGGTGTCAATTATTACGACGTTGATTATGGAGACGCAAAATGGAAGACAATCATCAAGGTATATACAGCCGATCGTGTCTATACTTACGAGTGGAGCTCACAGAAGAGCGATGGGATGAAGCTCAAAGACGAGCAAGAGCATTTCTTCCACGGCGTACCAGTCAACGAGTACAGCAACAACGAAGAGCGCCTCGGATCGTATGAGTCAGTATTGGACAATATAGACGCCTACGACTTGTCACAGTCAGAGCTTGCTAACTTCCAACAAAACAGCAACGACGCGATCTTGCTGATTAAGGGCAACCCGTACACAGGAGCGGACGAGAAGGACTTCTTCGACGATGGACGAATCAATCCAAACGGTCGTCTTGGGGTGTCTATGGCGTACAAGCGCGCTCAAGTGCTTATTTTGGACGACAATCCGAATCCGGGAGGGTCAGCGCCAGACGCAAGCTATCTCGTTAAACAATACGACAGCGCGGGAGCGGAGGCGTATAAAGAACGTCTAGTGAATGATATCTTGCGATTTACATTCACACCGGACACTATGGACAGCAACTTCGGAGGCGTTCAATCGGGCGAGTCCATGAAATATAAATTGATGGCTGCTGATAACTATCGCGAGCAACAACAAGATCTCTTTGAAGCTGGGCTTATGCGACGTTTGCGTCTAGCGGTGAATATTTGGAAGATTCAAGGGAACGAAAGCACGGCTTACGAGCTTATCAATGAGACCGCGATCGTATTCCGCCCGAATATTCCGCAAAACGAAAAAGAGATTGTCGAAATGGTCCGCACGCTGTATGGGATCGTGAGCGAGCAAACGATCTTCGAGATCTTGAATCAAGTAACGGGAATCGACGCAGAAGTTGAGCTTGAGCGTTTGAAGGATGAAGCGAAAGAACAACTCGAAGTCTTGCCACGTTTCGAAAAGCAAGATCAAGAAGACGGAGAGGTGACAGATGACGAACAAATTGAAGAATCTGAAAATCCTCGAGGATCATGATCGATATTGGACAGACCGAGCCCGTGAGATCTTCGAATACGTTGACCGAAAGGATATCAATTTCTTTGCTGAAATGGAAAAGATCTATCGTGAGCAATCCGTAAGTCTTCAAAAGTCAGTATTTGATTTTTATACACGCTTCGCGGAAGACCACGAGATCAGCTATCAAGACGCAATGAAGCGCCTTCGAGGCGAGGACTTGAGCGATTATGCGGAGAACGCCCGACGGTATCGAGAGCAAGCGGAGAAAGATCCCGAGCTCTTGCGACGGTTAAATGAGCAATACGCGTCAGCTCGGGCAGTACGTCTCCAAGTGCTCAATTCAGAGGCCGTCTATCGCGCCGGTGTACTAGCCGGGGCGTTGCATAAGAGCTTCGAAAAATATCTCTATGACGTGGCAGAATACGCCTATCGTAAGTCAGTCGGTGGACGTGCGGGTGCAATCAACCGGCCGGCGTTTGAAGAAGTTATCAAGACGCCATTCAACGGTCGAAATTATTCCGCGCAACTTTGGGGAAATACGGACAGCCTCGCAGATAGTCTTAAAAAGGTATTCCGTCAAGGCTTTATCCGTGGGGATAGCCCGCAAGAAATGGCCCGTGAAATTCGAAAAGAATTCAACGTGGCACGGTCCAGAGCAGAAACATTGATTCGGACAGACGCAACGGCCGTCGTCAATCGTGCGACGATCAAGCGATACAAGCGCGAAGGCTTGAAATACTATCGGATCTTGGTCGTGCTAGACGATCGGACGACTCAAATTTGCCGGAATATCGCGCAAGAGGACAAACTCTATAAACTAGAGGACGCGGAGGTCGGAGTCACGATTCCGCCTTTTCATTATAATTGCCGTTCGACGATTATGCCGGACGCGGGAGAAATAGGAGAGGAGGACGAATGATAAATATTTGGGATATTGTTTCGTTTGTCGCGGGCATGATCTGTCTTGCTATCTTGGTATTGGTGGGGTGGTCCATCATTGCCGGATTGATCGACGGAATCGTAACCGCGATAAAGAAACACACAAAATAGATCGGAGGTGATCCGGTATCTTGACGAGCGGGAATAGACCGCTATAAATCACTATAAACTACTATAAACTACTATAAACCGTTTCGAATTCGAGGCGGTTTTATTTTTGTCCAAACTGTACCGATGACAATAAAAGCTGTACTGTTTCGTCGCCGGACGTAAAGCGAGAATATCGAGTGATGGCGTAACCATCGGAGGAAACAAAAATGTCAGAAAATACACAAGCAACCGTCGAGACCGAAGCAGTTGAGAAAGACGTCGCTCAAGAAGAACAAGTCGAGACCAAGCAAGAGAAGTCAGAGCGTACCTTCACACGCGCCGAATTTGGGAAGGCAGTAGCAGCGGAGATCGCAAAAGCTCGCGCAAGTTGGGAAGCGGAACAAGCCGAAGCCCTTGAGCTTGCAAAAAGCGAAGGCGAACGCCTCGCGAAGCTAACCAAGGACGAACGCGCCAAAGAAGAGGAAGCGAAACGAATCAAGGCTATTGAAGAACGCGAGAAAGCAATCGCAGAACGAGAAATGAAAATGGCAACGATGGCGTTGCTAGTGGAAGAAGGCCTTCCGCAAGAATTCCTCGGGCACGTTCTCGCTCCAACAGCCGAAGAGGTAAAAGCGAAAATTTCTGACTTGCGAAATGTTTTTGACAAAGAGGTTGAAAAACGCGTCAATGAACGCTTAGTACAGAGCGCGCCTCGTCGTGGGGCTATCAACGGACTCACAAAAGAGGATATCATGGAGATTGAAAATGACGACGAGCGTCAACGCGCAATCGCAGAAAATATTCAATTATTCAGAAAGGGCTAGAATATGGCAGAAGCAAAACTTACAACAATGGCGAATCTGGGCGAAATTAAGTCCATTGATTTTGTCAACAAATTTTCAAAAAACATCAACGATCTTTTGACACTTCTCGGTGTCACACGTCGTCAAGAATTGACAAGCGATCTCAAGATCCAAACTTACAAATGGACCGCGGACGTAAACGCAACTAATCCGGCAGAGGGTGAAGACATTCCACTTTCTCAAATGGTTCGTGCAAAAGCGCAAGCATACGAAGTCGCTTGGTTCAAGAAACGTCGTTCCGTATCAGCAGAAGCAATCGCTCGCCACGGTGCGTCAGTAGCGATCACAGAAGCAGATACTCGCCTTATGCGCGAGATCCAAAACGGAATCAAAGAGCAATTCTTTACATTCTTGAAAGCAAACCCGACTAAAAACAAAGGCAAAGGCTTGCAAGGTGCACTTGCTCAAGCATGGGCAAAAATCGCAACTTTCAACGAATTCGAAGGCTCTCCAATCGTTACTTTTGTAAACCCGGTTGACGCTGCTGAATACCTTGGAAATGCTGGCGTAGGTGCTAACGCTTCTAACGTCTTCGGTATGACTCTACTCAAAAACTTCTTGGGTATGCAAAACGTCATCGTAATGAACGGTGTACCAGAAGGCAAGATCTACACAACAGCAGTTGAAAATCTTGTTTTTGCAAACTTGAACGTTGCGACTGGTGATCTTGGCGGATTGTTTGCGGACTTCACAGACGAAACCGGGCTTATTGCAGTAGCTCGTGACCGTGCATTGAAGAATCTTACATTCGAGTCTGTATTCTTCGGAGCAAACGTTCTTTTTGCTGAAATTCCGGAAGGCGTCGTTGAGACAACAATCGAAAAACCGGCAGTAGTAGCAGCCTAATTAGGAGGTGAACGATGACAGCTATTGAGCTAGAAAGAGCAACGGAAGAGATTCGCTTGCTGAAAGGAATTCCAAAGAGCGATCAGGAACAAGACGATTTATTGGCCCTAATAGTACGGGATAGCTTCGAGCGTATGATCGCTTACGTCAACCGATTTTCTGATTCTCCGCTTGAGGAATTGCCCGAAACGGTGGCATATATCCTTCGAGACGTGGCTGTCAGTCGATTCAACCGCCTAAACTCGGAAGGCGCAACCGCTGACAGCGAAGAAGGCCGGAGTTTTACTTGGGAGGATGGCTATCTAACAGATGATAATAAGGCCGTACTCGAAGGCCTCGCGGTGAAACATCGCGCCCGTGGGATCGCTAGATTCATTTAAGGGGGCGCGTGTATGATCTATAATGACCGCGTAACCTTGATTTTCGAGAAACGCCCAACGGACGAGTTTTTGGACAAGGTGGAGAAGAAAAAGAGCTTCCCCGTGCCTTGTATGCGCAATGCCATGTCCAACTATGAAATGATGGGCCTCTTTGGAAAGTACGACTTTGACGCGTTCAAATTGCACTTGCAAGGTGTCCATCGGGACTTTTCCGAAGTCATTTACAAGGGCAAGAAAATGAAAATCAAGGGCAAAAGATATCATCATAATAGTACGGTGATTTACTTATGAGTTTTTCATATAAAGTCAAGGGGCTAGATAAGTTCATCCGACGCGTCCAGAATAAGCCAAAACAAGCGAGGCGAGCCGTAAGTGCTGAATTGCACAGATCGGCCTTGCGAGTCGAACGAAAAGCCAAAATAAAAGCAGCAGTCGATACCGGATTTATGCGAAACGGGATCTTTGTCGCTCGGGTGGGTATGTTACGGTACAAGGTAACGTCCCCGGCCGGGTATTCGGTCTATGTCGAGCTCGGAACGCGTAAGATGAAGGCCCAACCATTCCTCGGTCCGGCCGTCAAAGAAGAAAGCGAAGTTCTTTTCAAAAATCTTCGCAAAATGTTTAGGAGGTGATCCATGGAATTTGAAGCACCTTCGATCAAGACACTCGCGGAATTGCGCGAGAAATTGAAGCCGTTGAATATTCCGATCTATTTCAACCTTCCAGATTCAAACGTCCTCGAGCCGTTTTTGGTGATCGGGCAAACGAGCTCGGACACCTCGAAAACGGCCCAGACGGGGCTTATAATCGAGGATTTAAGCGTCCAGATAGATATCTTCTTACCGGATGACGAAAGTCGCGGAGGAGTCGAGAGAGTGCGTTCAGAAGCGATCAGGCGAATCGGTCGGAATAATCGGATGGCGTCAACCGTCTTGAAAGATGACTCAATAGGCCGGGAGGTCTATCATATCGTTATTAATTTAACAGAAATTATATTTTAAAAAGGAGCACTTATAAATGGGTGAAGCAGAAGACAAAGCAAAAATTAAAATTACGATCGCGAAGCCGGTCGTAGGTAAAAAAGTATTTTACTTTATTCAATCAATCCACGCAGAAAAGGGCACGGGAGCAATGCTTCCGGCTTACCGTAAAGATGGTTCTACGACCATGGGTGGTGAGTACATTGACGAACAAACACAACAAGGGCGCTTGCTTGAAAAAGCAACCGACGAGCACTCTATCGAGCTGTCTCAATATTTCGCGCCTAAAGATCCATCAGTTAAAGTCATTATTGACGCGCAGAAAACAGGTGAATCTGTAAAAATCTGGCGCGTTGTTGTTGACGAAAGCGTGAAAGAAACATCAACCGGCAAGGATACATATCCGGCACAATTTGGATATGGTAAGATCACAGATGACATCGAATTCGACGACGCAGTAGACGGCTTCGTTGAATTGAGTTATACCGTGGGTATTGTTGGTCGTCTTCGTGATGGCAAGTTCCCGTTGTCAACAGAAGAAATTGCAATGTTGAACGACGTTTACGAATACCAAAATCCGGGCGAAACTACCGGCGATTACAACAACATCACACACTAATTTTTCAAGCAAGAGGGCCTCGAAAGCCCTTTTGCTTTTATTTTTTTATAAAAAAGGAGTTTACAAATGGAATTTACAGTCGGAAGCCGTACAATCGAGATCAAGTTTGATTATATGCTTATGTTCAAAGTCAACAAAGAGCTCTCCACTCGTGACGATAACGGCAAACCAAATGAGGACGGCGTGGGTGCTTTATTCCTTCGCGTTGTTGAGCGTAACGATTCTGCTCTAGTGGATCTTATCAAGCTATGCGCTTCGAAGAAAGCGAAAGCTGTATCAGACGAGGAAGCATTGAGCGCGATCGCTCTCAAGTTGGAAGAAATGGACGCTACGAATACCGAGCCGATTTTTAAAGCTATCGAAGAAGAAATGGTGGATTCGGGTTTTTTCAACGAAAAAGTTTCGAAGTATATCGAGAAGCTCGAGTTGGCCTTGAAATACTTGAAAGCGAAGTCCGAGACAGCGGAAGACCAAGCGACAGCCCAATTCCAGATCGAGCAAACGGAAGCACAAATTGGAAGAATGAAGAGCGCACTGTCTTAATTGAATGCGCTCGCTTGGGATTGACTGATACAAGGATAATCTATTCATGCACGAAAAGAGAGCTCGACGCAATCCGCGAAGGGCTTTACTATCGCGCAATCGAAGAGCGAGAAAATCTTGTTGAGCTCGCCTTTAATCTTCGCTATACGCTCAATGCGAAAAAAGCGGAGATCAGCAAGTTAAGCAAGAAAAAGGATCGGGACAAGATCAAACGCTTGTTTGATCCACAGAAAGAAAAACAAATTGAAAACAGAAAGGACTTGATCGCGAAAATCGAGAGATTGAACGAGCATTTCCAAAACAGAAAATAATATAAAGGAGGTGGAGCGATGGCATTTGATGGATCAATTACGGCCCTAATTGGTGCGGATCTGACAGAATACGATAAGGCTATGGCCGAAGTCGTAAGCGCGACGAAGAAGGCGTTCGAATCAGCGGCGCAATCAGCGTCAAAAAGCGCGAATCAGATGATCCGCGAAGTCGGTGAGCTTATGAATCGACTAGCAAAAAGCAACCAATCATCGGGCTCGAAAATTGCCCAAGGCCTAACCGGTGGCGTTAAAATTGCAATCGGTGAGCTTCAACGTATCGCTTCGAATATCGGCGCAAAATTGCCCGACCCGATTCGAAAAGGCTTCATTCGCTTATCTAACGAAGTAAGAAGCGTATTCGGTGCAATGAAAGGCGATCTCACATCTTTCAGTTCAAAAGTTAATTCAGGGTTAAAAAAAGCGTTTAGCTTCGATATTTCAAAAGCTATACAATCACCAAAGAGCGCGTTCGCGGAGTTGGCGAATAGTGTCGATTCCATGGCACAGCGTATCAGCTCAAAAGCACACTCTATCGGTACAGTTTTCGCGAATTCAGCGAAGAATATGAGCGGACCATATAAGACAGCGTTTGACGGCATTTCGAGCTATCTTGCGAGCTTCGAAGCGAAAGTTCAAGGTATCTCGGGACGAATCACAAGCGCTCTCGGGCAGAAAGTTCTCAACCCGATCAATTCGTCATGGTCTAGTATGTTTTCCAACTTGACAAGCAAGGCGAACAGCTTCGCGGATCGAGTGCGGAATTCCTTCGGTGGACGGGTGCTTTCATCCGTCAACAACCTCGCTAGTAACGTAAGCGGTAAGCTCGGGAACGCGTTCCAGACGGCCGGACAGAAGGCAGTCGGAGCGTTGACGGGTATCGTGAGCCATACGGACAGAGCGGCGAGCGCGTCAACTAACTTGCTGAAACAAGTCCTCGGAGTGGCTGCTGCTTATAAAGCGTTTGACCTTGCAAAGCAAGCTATCAAGAGCACAGTTTCGAAAGCTGCTGAATTCGAGAGTAAAATGAGTAACATCAAGGCGGTTACTGGTGAGAGCGCGGAAACGATGAAGAAATTCAACGACGCCGCTATTAAAGCCGGAGCAGATACAGCCTTTAGCGCCGCTGACGCCGCTGACGCAATCGGCGAGCTTGCAAAAGCCGGGGTATCAACGAAGGATATCTTAAACGGTGGACTTACCGCGTCCCTAAACCTTGCAACAGCGGGCGAGCTTGACCTTAAAGAAGCTGCTGAAATTACGTCAACGGCATTGAACGCCTTCCGTCGTGATGGCATGACGGCTACACAAGCGGCAAACCAACTCGCGGGAGCTGCTAACGCGTCAGCAACAGACGTCCACGAATTGAAATATGGTCTTTCTATGGTCGCTCCGGTAGCGTCTGGGCTTGGTCTATCATTCCGTGATACCACGAACGCCCTCGCAGTCTTCGCTCAAAACGGGCTCAAGGGATCAGACGCCGGAACGTCACTTAAAACAATGTTGATGAATCTTCAACCTCAAACAGAGAAACAAATGAACCTCATGAGAGAGTTAGGAATCATCACAGAAGACGGTTCAAACCAATTCTTCACAGCAGAAGGCAAGATCAAGTCATTCGCCGAAATTTCTCAAGTTTTGAAAGATAAACTCGGGGGATTGAGCGACGCTGAAAAACAAATGGCCCTTAAAACAATGTTCGGTACGGACGCGGTTCGTGCTGCAACTATCGCGATGAACGAGGGAGCAGATGGCGCGAATAAAATGCAAGAAGCCATCGACAAAGTGAGCGCTGCTCAAGTTGCTGCTGAAAAGCTCAACAACTTAAAAGGGGCAGTCGAAGCCTTGAGTGGGTCGTGGGAAACGCTCCAAATTAAGATCGGGACGGCAGTCTTACCGGTTCTAACGACGCTCGTCAAATGGATTGATAAGCTGGTCGATAAGTTATCCAACTCTCAAGGCCTTCAAAACTTTTTAGACGCTTTAAACTCATTGAATCCGGCTCTCAATCAGCTTTTGAACGGTACAAAAATGACCGACGAGCAAGCCCAAAAATTTAAGGGCACAATGGAAAAAGTCAAACCAGTAGTCACGGGGCTAGTGGGCGCGTTTGCGTTCGGTCCGGCCGTTCGTGGTTTAACTTCGCTAACTGGTGTCATGGGAATAGTCGCAAGGAAGACAATGGGCCTCGGATCGATCGCGTCAAGTATATTTAGTTCATTCGGGGGCGTAATTACTGGTTTTACAAGCAAAATTGCCGGTATTCCGGGAGTTCTTGGTGGGGCTGCTTCGCAAGGTATGTCCATTTTAAGCATGATGACAAGCGGGATCGCGTCCGTGATGGGAATCGCCCTCGCGTCGATCGGCCCGGCTGCTATCTTGGGTCTAGTCCTCGCTGGCCTTGGTCTGATTAACCAACAATTTGGGAAACAGATCGATCAGTTACTTCAAACAGTAACGACCAAAGGACCACAGATCATTCAAGAGCTCGTAAGTGGCATTACTAGTCAATTACCAAGTCTTATCGCTTCGGGTGCTGATCTAGTCGCTAAACTAGCGCAAGGATTCGCGACAATGTTTCCAGTTATCGTTGACGCGGGAATCCAACTTATTGCAAGCCTTGTCCAAGGCGTGGGCCAAAATGCGGGATCGCTTATTTCGTCAGCAATAACTGTCATCGGATCATTCGTTGATACATTGCTTCAAGCATTACCACGATTGCTCTCAATCGGGATGGAATTACTCGTGAATATCACGAACGGAATTCTCCAAAACTTACCGCAATTATTGACGACAGCGCAACAGATTGCTACAAACTTCATCACGAGCTTACAAGCAAACTTCCCTTCTATCCTTGAACAAGGGATTCAAATTTTGATGAATGTCGTAAATGGTATTGTCCAAGCGTTGCCAACGATCATCCAAATTGCAACGCAAGTCATTGTCGGATTTATTCAGACGATCCTTGCCAACTTACCGGCTATCTTACAAGGCGGTATTCAGTTGATCGTGACGCTCGTACAAGGGCTTATCAACGCGTTACCACAGATTGCTCAATCTGGTATGCAGATTATTGGTCAGCTTATCATGGGACTTGCTCAAGCCTTGCCACAACTAGCCATGGCCGGCGTCCAATTAGTTGTCCAACTCGCAACGTCTATCATAACCGGATTGCCTAAAATTGTTGGCGCTGCTTGGGATATTATCAAAGGATTCGGTGGAGCATTGCTCGAATTCATTCCAAACGCTCTCAAGGGTGTTGCGGACGCGATCGGAAACTTCTTCGGTGGTATCTGGGACTGGATCACCGGCAAGTCCGAAGAAGGCGGGGCGAAGGTCGAAGCGACGATCGGCGCAACAGCGGATCATATTTCGAATAAGAGCTCGGAAACGACCGCGAAAGTAAGCTCGGACGCAACGACCGCGAATACTAACGTCAGCACGAATTACCAACAAATGCAAGCGAACGTCAGCACGTCAACGAATACGATGACCGCGGACGTATCGAATAACATGATGAACCTTGCGAATAGCACGATGACGACCACGACGACTATGCAGCAAGGCGTGTCAACGAATTTCGGTATGATGAATACCGACGGCACAATGAACATGCAACAACTCGCCATGAATACCGATACGTCATTCGCCCAAATGAACGCAAACGCGACGACTCAAACGGGCCAAATGAACACGGGCGTGGTAAGCAATATCAGCGAGTTAAACGCTAACGCAAGCTATCAGATGGATCAGCTCCTTAATAACGCCAACGCGAGCACAGCGGGCGTGAATACGGCAGCTAACACGAACGCTCAACTTGCAAACTCGGGAGTCGTGAGCAACTTCCAACAAATGCAAGCGGGAGCGACGAGCGCTACAAACACAATGGCAAGCAACGCACAAGCTGACTTTGCCAAAGTGACACAGCAAGCGCAACAATCAAGCGCACAACTATCGCAAGCAGTCACCAACAATTACAACCAAATGAAGACGGCCGTCACCAACTCAATGAATGCGACGGCTCAAGCGGTACAAGCTGGACTTACGAAGATCTCGCAAGCGACGTCGCAAGCTGGCAAGCAATTAGTGACAGCCTTTACGCAATCGTTTAGAGGCGTGTCGGACGCTGCAAAACAAGGAATGAACGCGGTCGTTTCTTCTATGAGCTCTGGTCTCAATAAGGCCGTGAGCCTTGCACAATCGGCCGGATCGAGCATTGTTTCGACGTTTAGTCAATTGGGAGGATCGCTTTCAGCGGTCGGTGTAAATGCCGGCTATGGTTTGTATAACGGTCTAGCTTCGACAGCCGGGGCGTTGTATTCACTAGCATATAGCATTGCTTCAAGCATTGCTTCGATTATGCGTTCTGCTCTTGATATCCACTCACCATCACGAGTGATGAAAAAAATCGGTGGATTCACGGGTGAAGGTATGTACCTCGGTATGCGTGACTGGGTATCGGATATCAATGATATGGCTCGTCAGTATGCCCAAGCGATTACGGAGCAAGATTATCAGACTAATAGCACGATGACGACAAGCGCGAGCGTGACAAGCTCGGGAGTTCGTTCATCACTCGAAGACTTGAGCGAAGAAGTGAAAAACTCACAACTCGCAGATCAAAAATTCGAAGTACACAACGAGATTGTCGGAGACAAGATCTATACAACCGTCAAAGAGAAAGACGCCCGAAAAAAGGCGTTAGATGAATATTTTGCGTAAGGGGTGAAACATGGACTTATTGATTGAAAAAGACGGCCAATTTCGGAGACTTTCCCAGCTTGGCCTATATAATATCGCGGTCGATGATTCGTCCCCGACCGTGGATATCTCAACGCGTACCGTAAAAGGACGCAATGGCCGGATCTTTGATGGCCTAACTTATAACGAAAAAGTTATTGAAGTAAGAGCGAGGCTTTCCGTCCCAACGATGGAAGCCTTTTTTGATAAAAAAGATGAATTGACTCGGTACATTCTGGGAGAGGACAGCTTCTATATCACCAAAATGTACCCGCAAAATAACGAATTATACGAATTCGAGACAGCGGGCCAAACCACGGGAGAGCTTGAGATTGCGAATATTCAACACAACCAATGGCGGTATCGTTACAAGGTGGCCGGAAGCGAACGGATCAATTATGAATTTGTCGGTAAGTCATCCGCGGGATTGAAATATAATATTTCATTCTCGTTCGTGACGGTGGAACTTCCTTTTGGTGAGACCGTGCCAAAGGATCTCGCGCTATCAACGAATACGTTTGATTATGCGGGGACGGCACAATTGAGCCAACTCGAAGTCCCGTTTGTCGTGGAGCTAACCGCGAACGCTGACAATACTGATTTTTTCGTGGAGATAGACGGCCGTCGGTTTACTTACCGACACGCAGAAACGCCGATCCGATCCGGGCAGAAGCTACTCTTGCGTGGGATTGAAACGGTGCTAGTGGCCGGGACAAATGAGACAAACGTCAACAACCGGACCAATTTTGAATATTTCGTTATTCGTCCGAAATTCAATAAAAAAATTCCATGGTTTACGAATTTTAGAGGCACGATCAAGATCCTCGGATTCAAGGAATTATACAAGTAGGAAGGAGGGGAATCATTGCTTACTTTTTACGATGAAAAAGGTAACGGGTACGGTGCGCAAGTCGAATTCACCACTAAAAACGCGGTGAACGGCGAGCGTTCCGTGTCCGGGACCATTCTTTCAAACGACAAAGTATTGTCTAAAATTGATCGAGGCTGGTCGTTCGACTGGGACGGTGAAACGTATAAGATCATTTATGCGAAGCCCAAAGACGAAGGACGGAGCTTGTCCGTGTCATTCGACGCAGTCCATCAATTCTTCTACGATTTCGATCATTCCAATTGCTATCAACTCTTCAACGGCTCGAATCGCTTCGAAGTCTATATCGAGGCCATTTTTAAAAATAGCGGTTATCGTTACGTCATCGAAGCCCAAGCGAACGCCATCCGGAAAGAGAATTTCGGGAACGCGAAACGTCTATCTATGTTTAAAGACGTTATCAAGGCGGCGGGGCTCGAATTCTCGGTGACTGGGAAAGTCGTCCGGATCGTGAAAAAGGTCGGGACGGATCTCTCGACCGTGGTCCGGAAAAATTTCAACATGAACGAGCTCACACTCGAGAAGAATATCGGAGCTTTCATCACTTACAAAAAGGGCCTTGGGGCTTGGAAGAATGAAGAAAATCATGACGCGGGACGGTATGAAACAGAATATGAAAGCCCGCTTGCTCGGATCTATGGCCGTATCGAAGGCGAGCCGATCAGCGATGAGCGGTACAAAGATACTGGTAAGTTGCTCGAACGCCTAAAGCATGACGTTGACAATTCATACTCTATTTCAGTTCAGCTCGAAATGGAAGACTTAACTCGCGCCGGGTATAAGTACACACAGCCACGAGCGGGCGACTATATCATGGCTATTAATGAGACGATCGGATTCCGTGAGAAGATCCGTATCGTGTCTTACGAGAGCTCTTACGACGTGACGGGCCGGTTGATAAAACATAAAGTCACTTGTAACGATATCGGCACGGTACAGAAAGCGATCACGTCGGAAGGTTCGATCATGCGAAGCGTGGGCCAAAGTAAGGAATACGCGGAAAGCGCCCTTGCTATCGCGACACAAGCACTTGTCAGCGCGGACGGCAAGACCACGACTTATTACGGAGCGGAGAAGCCTCGGGATCAACCACGGGGCACGCTTCATCGTGGAGATCTGTTATATCTGACGGTCGGAGAAGAGACCGAGCTGTACTTTTGGAACGGGTCAGAGTGGGAACTTAAACATCTAAAATTTGACAGTTCCAAGCTCGAAAAAATGTTTACAGATTCCAAGGTTTCGACTGACCGTGCCATCTCAGAAGCGAACAAGCGGGCAGAAGAAGCCCTCAAGAAAGCCGGAACGTTGCCGGATACGAGCAAATTATCCGACCAAATAAAGCAACAAATCCTTTCTAGCCAAGATTTGACTCAAAAGGTCAGCGAGACGCTCAATCAGACTGACAGTGGGACAATCTATAATAAGATTTACCAAAATATCAGTCAAGAGTTTACAAGCAAACAGGACGGCGAGTATCTGATTAAGCGTTTAGGCCAAGCCAATAAAGACTTGGATGATATCACTGGTAAAATCTCAAAACAGACCGTCGAATTTCAAAAGCTGACCGAAAGCAACAAGCTATATGAACGCATTATCGGCACAAGCGAAACAGGCGCGCCGGATAAGTTATCACGGCTTGTTATGTCTAGTGAGATTTTCCGGACAGAAGTAGGCAAGTATGTCACGGATGATAATAACTTAATTGTTAATTCAGAGACAATGGATAAGAATACGCTTGTTAATCCAAAACAAGGTATTGATATTTCTGTAAACGATGGAGTATTCACCATCAAGGCACAAGGGTTAACATCTTATAACTGGTCAGGTTTCACGCTTCCGATTTATGTCCGAAAAATCTATAAAGGTGAAACGTATTCCCTCGGCTTTAAGTACCGCATCCGTGGAACACTGGATAATGATTTCAACGTCATTATTAAAAACCACGTCTTGAATCGTGCAGCGTTCACAGCAACAGCTGGAACATCAAACACTCCTGCCTCTGATGACTGGAAAGAATTTCAAGGGACGTTCTACATGTCATCTGACTTTGAATTTGGAAATCATACAAATTTTCCGTTCTACGCATATATTTCAAGAAATGGTTGGGTAGAAATTAAGGAAATTATCCTTGTTCGTGGGTCAAACACTGGCCCTTACAAGCCTAGCCAATTTGACGATGCCTATCGTTCAGTCGAAGCTACACGGACGCAAGTGACACAACTTGCGGGTTCGTGGTCAGTCAAAAATCTAAATAGCAATGGCGATGTGCTCAACTCAATCAACTTGCTTGCGAATGGCACGAACCGAATAGACGGACGTTTAACACATATCACGGGGCAGACCAAGATTGATAATGCGGTGATTAAGGACGGTATGATTGCCAGCTTGACCGCTGATAAAATCATGGGTGGAACGATTGACGCAAGCCAAGTTAATGTAATCAACATCAATGCTAGCAATGTAAACGCTGGGGTGTTGCAAGGTCTAGTATTTAGAGGTGGACGCATCGAGTCACTGGACGGTACGCTTGCGATGGATTTAAATAACAAAAAAATCAGATTAAATGGCGATAATGTTGGCATTGTCCGTGAATTTAATGGGTATCCTACTCAATTTATTCGCTACGAAGCTAACAAAGAAGGTGGTCAAAACGTGTCCAGAACCATCATTGGTAGCAATCGAGATGGTAGCGAAAATTGGCGAAGCGTATCATTCTCTGGCTTAGTAGTCGAGAATTTTCGTGGAAATGGCGTAGATCGACTATATATGTACGGAGATGAAAGTAGATTTAGGCACGCTTCGAGCGAAGAAGGCTGGAATTTAAACGCAGTAACTCAAACCTTCTCTCCAGCCACTTGGGGGAAAAGCTCCTCCGTTTGGGCAAGGCATATTGTTGTGCCTAAAAAAACAAAATCAGATACAGACACCCCAACCGAATTCATCAGAATAGAGGAGAGCGTTGCAGCATTGTGGAGACTTTGGGCGCATGCCGAGGGACAAGTCACTATGTCTACTGCAATGCGGAATAAGATTCGATCCATGATTGATGCATGGGGATTTGATAGAGATGTAATTAAGTAGAGGATGAAATGGAAACAACAGATAAAATCATCAATGAACTAGCTATTAAGGTAGCTAATTCGACTGTAGAGAGCGCTAATTACAAGGTGCTATACAATGAAGCCTTGGAAGAAAACGAGCGCTTAAAACAGTCGTTAGAGCGTGTAAATAGCGTGCTAGAAAATGACAAAGACTTAAAAGAACTATTTGATGAAGTAGCGCAGAAAGGAAAATAATATATGACATTTAAAGTAGTAAACAAATATTTACAAGAAGCTGGTAAAACATTTGTAGCAATTCGACAAGATGCACCATATACGGCCTTTGACCGTGTGCTGATTGGTGACCGTACCAATGAGTCAGATGACTCACTTATCCAAGCAGTCCTTGGACAGGTTTCAACCGAGTTAAACCCGGCTGAAGGTGTTAAAAAACTTCAGGAAGATTTACACAAACAGGCGGAAAGCTATGAGCAAAAACTAGCAGAGAAAGATACCAAAATCGCAGAAGTTAAGGCAGTAGCTGACTGGGCAGTCCTTGCACGGGTGACTGATACAGATAACCCACTTGACCCAACAATCTACAAGCGTGGCCTTGAGTTGGTTGATTTAGGGCAAATTGGCAAAACTTACAAGTCACAAGAAATTTTCACACTTGAAAATTCTGACCATGTCGAAAAATTCCAAGAAGGTAAGCGCGTCATGATCCAAGTAACTGAACCATTTACTTACCAAGGTGAAACCCTGGAGCAATTGGAAACATTGCACCAAAATGGGAAAATCGGGATCTGGAAGTGGACAGAGCCAAAACCAGAGCCTAAGAGCGAGCTAGAAACTCAACCGGTACAATAACCATCACTAACACTAAAGGGGGGTGATGGAATTGGACTTATTGGCATTAGTTGACAAGTTGACTCCCGTCTTGGTCGTTATCATTCCGAGTTATTTCTCCTTCAAAAGCACAAAAACAACGAAAGAAGCTGACAAACGTATTGAGGGGCTATCGAATAAAATAGATAGCCTCGAACAGTCAGTCCAAACGGTCGAGGAGATTGGGAAAGATAACAATAAAAACTTGACGATTATCGGAAAAGGCTTGCAACGTATTCAACGTTTTCGATTGCAAGAGAATTTAAAAAATGCCTTGAAAAAGGGCTACACTAACCAACATGAGATCGAAGAAATTTCGAAGCTATACGAGAGCTATGTTGAGCTCGGGGGGAATGGTGCTATAAGAGTGCTATTCGAGCGATTTTTAGATCTTGAAATTAGAGAGGAAAAATAAAATGGATCAAATTACTAACATTATCACTTCATCAGCTATGAGTATCTTCGTGGTCTTGACTGGGATCATTGTCCAAGCGCTCAAGAAATACTTATATATGCGTGGTGGCAAGAAGGCGATTGAGATCGTGGAGATCTTGGCAAAAAACGCTGTACGGGCCACAGAGCAAGTAGCTGACAAGTTGGAAATCCACGGAAAGGATAAACTCGAGCACGCTAAAACGAGCTTGATCGAGGGCCTTGAGTCTCAAAATATCCACTTGACGAATGAAGAATTGAATACCTTTATCGAGGCAGCCGTTAAAGCCGCTAACGATGAATGGAAGAAATAAGGAGGCCTATTATGAGTAGAATTGAGTCAAGTATTGCTCGTATGCGTCACTTGCAAGCGATCCCGGTCCATTACGACATGGGAGACCGCAACGGGAATGACGCAGATGGAGACGGACGAATCGAGTTCGACTGTTCGTCCGCTGTATCATACGCGCTCGAGATCAATCTAAATAACAACACAGAGACGCTTCAACAAGTGCTCCCAACAATCGGATATCCGAAGATTTTCGACGGGGTGGATGGCACCTTTGACGCTCGACACGGGGACGTGGTGATCTGGGCTCCGCGAGACGGATCGAGCTCTCTCGGATCATTCGGACATATCTTGATTATGACGGGTGAAAATACCGCGATCCATTGCAATTATGGCATGGACGGCGTGAGTGAAAATGATTATAACTATATCTGGGATCTCAACGGTCGCCCTCGCGAGATCGTCTTCCGTGAAAGTGGTACACCCGTACCAACGCCCGCGCAAAGCGAATTCGATCGCGAGCTTGACGTGAATACACGTTTGAACAAGTCAGACAAGCCATATTACGAAGGAACGCTCACGACTGATTATTACGTCGAAGCCGGTCCGCGTATTGATAGCCAAGACAAGGAATTCTTGCCGGCCGGGACTCGCGTCCGTGTCTATGAAAAACTAAACGGATGGGCACGAATCAATCATCCAGATAGCGCGCAATGGGTAGAAGATAAGTATCTCGACGATTGCGTGGATATGTAAAAATAGAGGAGGCCTGAATGAATAGATTAAACTCTACAAATTTAAGGCAGATCGAGGGAGGGCGGATCGTCAAGCAAGGCGATTCCGCGTCCCTTTTTGGTTTTGAATTGCTAGACGAATATTGGAAGCCGGTCGAGCTCGAGGGCGAAAATGCGACAATCACGCTCGCGTCGTCTAAAGGCAAGGCCGTTTTCAATGGCGTTGTCACGAATTCAAAAGTTATGTTTCGAATTTCTAAAGTCCTTCCAGTCGAGAGTTATCTTGTCGAGGTGTCATGCGGTGGGTACGTCTTCCCAAGCGATCAAAACGTTCGCGTTGACGTGATTCAGTCCGCGGACGAGTACACAAGCGAGCAAGTTCTAGCGCTCGTCAAGAATGATGTTAAGGAAGAGATCGGAAAGTTTATCGAAGCACATAAAGAGAGCGGAATCGTGGAAGAATTCCCGGATCTGACGACTCTATACAATTTAGCTAAAATCTAAAAGGAGAAAAGAATGAGCTTAAATACAGAAAAACTCACACAATTCGCGCAAGCAGTCGGGACAGATATCAAAGATATCAAGACACAACTTGCGAATAAAGCGGAAAAGAGCGAGATCGGGCAAGGTGGGATCACGCAACAACAACTTGATACCGCGATCCAAGGCGTGAAAACAGCTATTCTGGGCGAAGGCGTTCCGGAAGAGCTAGACACTTTGAAGGAGATCGCAGAGAAGATCCAAGCGGGCGGAAGCTCGGATAGTGCGATCGTTTCCAAAATGACAGAATTAGGCGGAAAAATTACCGACTTTGAAAACTTGGATCTAGTGGCAACCTATACCACAGCGAAAGAGTGAACGCTATGAATAACATTATTGAAGTTATAAAAGCGATTGGCCGGGATATTAAGGCGCTGACTTCAAAACAAGCTGAATTTCTGAAAGAAAGTAAGGCTTACGAGTTATTCCCAACCTATTCAACGCTCCAGGATAAAATGACCACAAACATTAAAACCAAGCATTTAGAACTTGGTTTAGATGCTTTAGTGGATGAAAAACTCAAAAACGGCGGTAACCCGTTTGTTACTAAGTCAGAAATTCCAGTAGTGGACACTAGCACACTAGCAACTAAGAACGACTTGGAAGAAATAAGGCGAACCGCTGGAAGCGGTAATGCTAGCGAAGAACTAAAAGGGCGGGGCTTTCCGTATGAGTTAAATGCTGACATTGGGGTGACTTACATTGATACCACAGCCAAAAACGGCGCTTTCAAGTGGATCAAAAAACGCCCTGGCGCTGGCCGTGATAATTGGATTGTTTTAGCTGGAGATACGGGCAACGTTCGAGCGAAAAATATTCAATCGGCGTTTGGTGCGTCATTTATGGAATTTCGACGAATTAATTCAACGGTAGAAATCAATTTTGGGGGTTTGTCCTGGGGTTGGTTTGGAATTAAACGCCGGGGCGCGCCCGGTTATGTTCCGCAAGGTTCAGACCGTGAACGTAATGTAGTTATCTTAAACGTCAATAGCGTGCCTATTGGTTTTCGTCCAACCAGTTCAAAGATTGGCATGATTACCAATGACAAGGGCCAACGTCTTGGCACTTGGTATTTAGGCGGACCCGGTGACAACAATCAATTCCGTTTACAATTTGACGATCCCGTTCCAACGGATCGGGATATTGGAGACATTCGCTTTTCTAGCATTGTATATACTACTAATGACCCGTGGCCTGAAACTTTATAATTTTAAATACATATAAGACACAAACCCCCTCAATTCGAGGGGGCTTTTTTTATTGCTCTGAAACTAGTTCCAGAATAAAAAAACTTTGATTATTTTGATAAAAAGTGTTGACAAACTATCATGCATGATATATAATGAATATGTAAGATAAATAAAGGAGAAATCAAAATGAAATCACAAGTAATGAGCCTAGCATGGAAGATCTTCAAAAACGAAAAAAATGACGTAACTTTCTCAACTGCATTGAAATTGGCTTGGAAGACTGTTAAACGCCAACGCATGGCAGATGATTTCTATTTCTTCCGTTCTTCAAATGTTAAATTTCAAGGTGTCAAAAAATGGTTCGCTGAAAAAGAATTTTACGGACGCAATAAAAAAGATTTGGCGTTCATGTCTGTTACTGCGATCAGTGTTAAAGATTTAGTTGAGGAAACTGAAAAAGCTGTTAAACTTGAAATCGTAACACCTTATGGCACTTCTACTAAATGGTATCCAAAGAGCGTACTCGCTTAATTTTTTTAAATAAAAAGGAGAAATAAAATGGAAATCAATAATGATATTAAAGGCTTAATTTTGGAATATGTGGGGCGGTATTTCCGCTATGAGAATGACTTCTACAGACTTCCTAATATAAAATTCACGGATGCTAACTGGCAGAAATTCAAGAATGGCGAAACTTCTATCGAAAAGATGGGGGCATCAAGGGTTAATGCTATGCTAAGTTGCTTGTTTGAAGACTTTGAATTGGCAATGATTGGGAAAGCTCAAACTCACTATTATTTTAGTAATTCGCTTAAAATGAATATGACGTTCCATGCCTACTATGACCAATTCAAGAAGCAACAACTCCTAAAATGGATTGAGAATAGCCGTAACGATATCATCGGGGGTACTGGCAGAATGTACACGGCGAGCGGAAATTGGATTGCTAATGCTTATCTTGAGGTGGCCCTGGAAAGTAGCGAGGTTGAGGGTGGTTATATGCTTCAAATGCGGTTCAAGAATTATTCTCAAGACCCTAGACCAATACCATCAGGCCGCCAAAATCGCCTTGAATGGATCGAGAAGAATTTAGAGAATATACGATAATTGAAATAAGCCACCCTTGAGGTGGCCTTTTTTGTGTTTATAACGGCAATTATCGAGATTGTCTATTATAACGGACAAAATAAAAAAAGCCCTTGGGCTCGTTCTCTTAATTGTGCGGGCAATAAATACGATTTTGAATACGTCTTTTTTTAATTATCGGAAAATGACGAAAACGATATTTTGACAAAGTGCGCGTTTTTCAAACGTTCGAGAACGTATGAAGATTTGATGGAAACCACAGATTGTTTTTGGTATAATAGAGGGGTGTATCTTTTGGACGGAATAGGTTACAGGATTCAATCCAGATGCATAAATGAAGAAAGAAAGTAGTAACGTGATGCAAGCCTTATATAACCTTCTTGTTGAGAAATTTCGGCTGACTTTTGACGATACAGAATTGTTGGAAACAGCTTTTACACATACCTCATATGCGAATGAGCATCGCCTCTTAAAAATTTCACATAATGAACGTTTGGAATTTTTAGGAGACGCTGTTCTCCAGTTAGTGATTTCCGAATATTTATTTGCCCTCTACCCAAGTAAGCCAGAGGGAGATTTGTCAAAAATGCGTTCCATGATTGTTCGTGAGGAAAGCCTAGCAGGTTTTTCCCGTGATTGTGGTTTCGATCAATTTATCAAACTTGGCAAGGGAGAGGAAAAATCTGGTGGACGTAACCGAGATACCATCTTAGGGGATTTGTTTGAAGCTTTTTTAGGCGCCTTACTCTTGGATAAGGGAGTGGAGATGGTGCGGAACTTCATTCAGCAAGTCATGATTCCTAAAGTCGAAGCAGGTCAATTTGAGCAAGTGATTGACTATAAGACGCGCTTGCAAGAAATCCTTCAAATCCATGGGGATGTCTTGATTACCTATGAAGTGACGAGTGAGTCAGGACCGGCTCATGCCAAAGAATTTGAAGTGCAAGTGTCTGTCAATAGGAAAATCATCGGTCAAGGACGTGGCCGGTCTAAAAAGGCTGCAGAGCAAGAAGCAGCAAAAAAAGCAGTGGAGAATAAGGTGGATCCCTCATGTATTTAAAGGAAATTGAGATTCAAGGATTTAAGTCTTTCGCAGATAAGACCCGGGTCATCTTTGACCAAGGGGTAACCGCAGTGGTGGGCCCTAATGGATCTGGAAAATCGAACATTACGGAAAGTCTGCGCTGGGCCTTAGGGGAATCAAGTGTCAAGAGCCTTCGTGGTGGCAAGATGCCGGATGTGATTTTTGCAGGGACTGAAACTCGGAAACCCTTAAACTACGCCTGCGTAACGGTAGTACTGGATAACCGGGATGGCTTTATCAAACAGGCTGCTAAAGAAATCCGCGTGGAGCGTCATATTTATCGCTCGGGTGATAGTGAGTACAAGATTGATGGTAAGAAAGTCCGTTTGAGAGATGTCCATGATCTCTTTATGGATACTGGACTGGGGAGAGATTCTTTCTCTATTATTTCCCAAGGGAAGGTTGAAGAAATCTTTAACTCCAAACCAGAAGAGAGACGGACTATTTTTGAGGAAGCCGCTGGGGTTCTTAAATTTAAGACGCGTCGCAAGGAAACGGAATCTAAGTTGGTTCAGACCCAGGATAATTTGGACCGTCTGGAAGACATTATTTTTGAGTTAGAGGGGCAAATCAAACCTCTTGAAAAGCAAGCCCTTGTGGCCAAACGTTTCTTAGAATTGGATCAACAACGCCAGGTTCTTTATTTGGATGTTTTGATTGCACAAATTGAAGTCAATAAAAAAGACTATGATCAAGCCGTCCAAGAAGAAGCCTCCATCCAAGAGCAATTAAAGGCTTATTACCAGAAAAGAGAAGAGTATGAGGCGGAAAGTCTCCGATTGAAACAGAGTCGTCAGACTCTTCAACACCAATTGTCAGATAATCAAGCTAGCCTCTTGGAATTGACTCGCCTCTTAAGCGATTTAGAGAAACAAATCGAATTGGCACGCTTGGAGTCCCAACAGGTCGCTCGAAGTCGTCAGGAAAATCAAGAGCGGGTCAATAGTCTGGAAGAGCGCCTACAAGTTCTTCGGAACCAGTTGGAAGAAAAACAAGCCAATACAAAGAGTCTTCAAGAAGAACTACAAAAGAGCCAAGTAGCTCTGGAAGGTTTGGAGAAAGAGTTGGCCAGCTTCTCAGAAGATCCAGATCAGGTGATCGATTATTTACGTGAAAAATACGTGGCCTTGATGCAGGATGAAGCGGAGCGGTCAAACGAATTAACAACCATTGAAAATCAATTGGAAGCCTCAGCTCAATTGTCACAAAGTAAAAAGGAAGATTACCAAAATCAAATCCAAATGGTGACAGAATTGCAGGAAAAAGAGCAGGTTGCTCAAAAAGCTTATCAAGGAGCTCAAGAGCATCTGAAACACTTGCTTGATACCTATCAATCAGAGGCAAAACGGTTTGAGGAAGCTCGCCAGGCTTATCAAGAAGCGCAAGCCAAGATGTTTGATTTACTGGATCAAAGCAAGGAAAAACAGGCTCGAATTAACAGTTTAGAGGCGATTCAAAAAAATCATAGTAATTTTTATGCGGGCGTGAAGAGTGTCTTGCAAGAAGCGACTCGCTTAGGCGGGATTGTGGGAGCTGTCAGTGAAAAACTTTCCTTCTCACCAGAGTATCAGACTGCCTTAGAGATTGCTCTAGGAGCCAGCAGTCAGCATATTATCGTAGAAGACGAAGGAGCAGCAACACGGGCAATCGAACATCTGAAGAAGAATCGCTCGGGTCGGGCAACCTTCCTTCCTTTGACAACCATTAAACCACGCTACCTTGCAGGAAAGAATCAAGAACTGATTGAAGCCTGTCCAGGGTTCCTAGGGATGGCTAGCAGTTTGGTGGACTATGATCCTTCCCTCGAGTCGATTTTTCAAAACCTTTTGGGTGTCACAGCTATTTTTGATACGATTGAGCACGCCAAGGCGGCTGCTCGCAAGGTTGCCTACCAAGTTCGTATCGTGACGCTGGATGGAACTGAACTGCGCACAGGTGGTTCCTATGCAGGTGGTGCAAATCGAAGCAATAATTCGATTTTCATCAAGCCAGAACTGGATCGCTTGCACCAAGAATTGGCCTCTCTTCAGAAGAACTTGCGAGAAGTAGAAGGGCATGTTCAAGAGCAACAGGACCAAGTGAGCCAATCACAAGAAACACTAGAATCTTTGAAAGGCCAAGGAGAAGGGGCGCGACTAGAAGAGCAACGCCTTCAATTGGCTTTTGAGCAGGCTCACCAGCAACTCTTGGATGCCCAAGAACTGTTAGAACTTATCCGTACAGAGCTGGATGAAGGTAGCGACCAGGAGCTCCTCCAAAAACGGGATCACTTACAAGCGCGCCTGAAAGAAATTGAGGCGGAAAAAGAGCAAGTTACTGCTGAGATTGAAGAAGTCAAGCTCAATAAAGATGTCATTGTTGAGAAGGTAGAAAGCCTACGGGAAGCCATTGCCAAGCTCCAATTGCAGAGAACAGAACTGAAGAGTCAACTGACCTTTGACCAGACAGATATAGAACGTTTGCAACAAGAGTTGGCTTCTACTGAACGAGAAATTCAGGCCCTCCAATACGCGATTGAGCAGGGGGAAGACCGACATGAGCAAATCGACGTCTCTGTCCTTGAAAAACAACTGCAAGAAACCCTTCAAGAGAAAACCGCTCTGGAGCAAGCTGTGATTCGCAAGCAATTTGAATTGGAGGATTTGGAAGGCCAGTCAGAAGATGTATCCGGTCATATGGAGCAAGCTCGTCGTCAAAATGAGGAGTGGATTCGCCAACAGGCCAAAGCAGAATCCAATCGTGATCGCTTGGCAGACAAATTGAATAAACTCATGTTGGCTCTGACAGACGAATTCAAGATGAGTTTTGAAGAGGCTTCTAAACAGGCTAATGAACTCGAAAATCTAGCCCAGTCTGAGCAAGCCTTAAAAGACTTGGAAAAAGCCATTAAGGCCCTGGGACCTGTTAACATCGATGCCATCGAACAATACGATGAGGTCAAGACGCGATTTGATTTCCTTTCCGGTCAACGAGAAGATGTCTTGGCAGCGAAGAATCTTCTTCTTGAAACCATTAATGACATGAATGATGAGGTGAAAGAACGCTTTAAGTCGACATTTGAAGCGATTCGTGAATCTTTCCGAGTAACCTTTAAACAGATGTTTGGCGGAGGATCGGCAGATCTCATCCTGACGGATGGGGATCTCTTATCAGCTGGGGTCGAGATTTCTGTCCAACCACCTGGCAAGAAAATTCAATCCTTGAATTTGATGAGTGGTGGAGAAAAAGCTTTGTCAGCCTTAGCCCTCCTCTTCTCAATCATTCGTGTCAAGACCATTCCATTTGTCATCTTGGATGAGGTAGAAGCTGCTCTAGACGAAGCCAATGTTAAACGGTTTGGAGATTACCTCAATCGTTTTGATAAGGAAAGTCAGTTTATTGTGGTTACCCACCGTAAGGGAACCATGGCTGCAGCAGATTCCATCTACGGAGTGACCATGCAAGAATCAGGAGTCTCTAAGATTGTATCTGTAAAACTGAAAGATATAGAAGGAATGGATAATGGAAATTAAATTAGTCGCAACAGACATGGATGGGACCTTTTTGGACGAAAATCATGAATATGATCAAGCATTATTCCTAAAGGTGCTAAAGAAATTTCAAGAAAAAGGGATCTACTTTGCTGCAGCAAGTGGTCGGGCTCTCCTCTCTTTGAAGACAATCTTTAAAGAGGTACAGGACCAGATTATTTTTATAGCTGAAAACGGCAGTGTTGTTGAGTTTCATGGTGAAGATGTCTATGAGGCGACCATGAGTCCTGATTTTTACCAAGCCATGTTCGCCAAGTTGCAGGAATGTCCTTATTTCGATAAAAATAAGTGCTTGTTAACAGGAAAACGCGGGAGCTATGTTCTGAAGACCGTTGATCCAGACTATCTAGCTGCCTCACAAAATTACAATGAAAAGATTCAAAAGGTATCGGATTTTTCAGAAATTGATGATCTTGTCTTCAAGATGACCACTAATTTTGACCAAGAAGTGTTGGCAGAAGGTGAGGCCTGGGTTACCCAAAATGTTGAAGGGGTTAAGGCCATGACCACTGGTTATGAGTGCATTGATATTGTCTTGGATTATGTGGACAAGGGAGTAGCCATCCAAGCCCTAATGGATCAGTTGGGCATTAGTCGGGACCAAGTCCTAGCTTTTGGAGATAACCTCAATGATCTTCATATGATGCAGGTGGTTGGTCATGCGATTGCGCCAGAAAATGCCCGTCCAGAGATTTTGGAGTTGGCTGAAAAAGTAGTAGGCCACCATTCGACAGGATCTGTCCTTCGCTATATGGAGGAAGAACTATGAGTCATATTAAGCTTATCGCACTAGACTTAGACGGCACTCTCTTAAACTCAGAAAAGAAAATCTCCCCTCGGAATCTGGCTGCGATTCGTGCAGCACAAGAAAAAGGGGTTAAAGTGGTTTTGACCACGGGGCGTCCCCTCAAGGCCATGGATTTTCTGCTCCAAGAAATTGGGACTGCCGGCTTGTCAGATGAATTCACCATTACCTTTAATGGAGGCTTGGTACAAAAGAATACAGGAGAGATCATTGCCAAAACAGTTTTCTCTCGCGACGATGTCCTTCGGATTTATGAAGAGACAGAGGCCCTTGGCTTGCCCTTGGACGCTATTAGCGAAGGGGATGTTTATACACTTGCATCTGATCAAGAGTCTCTTTATCCCCTCTATAATCCTTATTTGAACTTTATTCCTGTTTCTATTGAAGATTTGTCCAGCCAGATTTCCTATAACAAGTGTGTGACAGCCTTTCATCAGGACTATTTGGATAGCGCTATTCCAAAGATTTCTCCTGAATTAGGGGAGCGTTTTGAGATTTTTAAATCGAGGGACATGCTCTTGGAATGGTGCCCCAAAGGAGTTCAAAAGGATCGAGGCTTGAAGGCCTTGGTGGAGTATTTAGGGATCGATGCTAGTCAAGTCATGGCTTGCGGTGATGAAGCCAATGATGCCAGCATGTTAAAATGGGCAGGACTCGGAATCGCTATGGCCAATGCGGTGGATGAAGTGAAGGAGATTGCCACTCTAGTCTCGGACTACACCAATGATCAAGATGCAGTCGGAAGAGCGATTGAAGAATATGTATTGAAGGAGGGTCAATAATGGGATTATTTGACCGACTATTTGGAAGAAAAGAAGAAACAAAACCACAAACCCAAGATCTTACAGAAGAGATTGGGGGAAGCGAGGAAGAAGCAAGCTCGCCAGCTGAGCCGGTATCAAATAAGCCTTCACAAAGTGATGAGGCTAAGATTTCGGCAATGGAAGCCTACTACGCTGAATTAAAAGAGCGAATGGCTGCCGAATCAGCGAGACCATCTCAAGAGTCGAAAGCATCTAGTGAAAAAGTGCCTTTAGAAGATCCTGTAAATCAGGAAACAGCTGTCGAAGAAGAGGCACCTTCTCAAGTAGAGGAGGAAACCTCTCCTGAAAAAGTATCTGAGACTTCCCCTGTG
>UMKA01034061.1_pt1 | contig 55823 bp, 37 predicted proteins | sample 1966211 | NCBI WGS metagenome assembly UMKA01 (sample SAMEA4836165, study PRJEB28245) | human gut metagenome | biome: gut microbiome; material: fecal sample | place: Denmark | collected 2008
CGCTGTTGTTCATGTAATACCATGTTCCGTTTACATCTACCCAACCAGTTGCCATGATTCCGTTTTCACTGAAGTAATACCATGTTCCGTCTACATCTTTCCAGCCGGTTACTTTTTTACCATCTTCATAGTATTCCCATCCGTCTGTTGTTTCCTTCCAGCCGTCTGTTGTTACTCCAAAGCAAATTTCCGGAGCTACAATATAGTCATCTGTTGCTTTTACAGTAACATCTACAGTTTTTGTTTCTTTATCATTTGTTGCTGTTACTTTATATTTTCCTAAAGGAATGTTTTTAAACTTGTAGTTTCCAAGAGCATCTGTCTTAGCTGTTTTATCAACTGCTTCTGCTGCACCTTCTGCACTCTTAATGTTTACGGAAACACCCTCTAATACATTTCCGTCTTTATCAGACACATGACCAGCAACAGTTTCGACTTCACCTACCGGTAAATCATAAGAAGTCACTTTTACATTATCCACTGTAACGGTATTGGAATTTCTAGTGTTCATACCAACTGCACCTGCTTTTGTTGGCATTCCACCCATATTCAGCTTATTAATTACTAATTCACCGTCTACCCATAAGGAAACAGTTGTCTCAATAATCTCAGCTTTTAAGTGTAATTTTTTGCCTGCTGTTGCTTTTGGACCGGAGTGCATGCTGGACCATGAGTTTGATCCGTCACTGCCCCAGTATTCTGCAAACCATTGATTATCTGCATCGCCTACACCAATGTATACACGATCGTTCATATTGTTTGCACGAAGAAGAACACCTAAACGAATACCGCTCTTTTCAGGTGTAACATCCATTTCAACTACACCATTTTTAAATGTTGGTGCTGCTGTTTCATAAACATTAGCATGTCCGCCACCTGGGAATTTAATCTTAGTTGCCTCATTTTCTACACTGATAGTAGTACTGCTTCCATTTCCCGCAAGATTATCCCATGTCTTTTTGCCGTTGCTGTAATCATTTTCATAATCTACGGTAGAAGCCGGCTGTAACATAACATTCTGAACAAAGCCTTTTTCTTTTGTTACAGTGATTTCCTGTGTAAAGGTATCATATCCTTCTTTTTCTACTTTTAAGGTATAATTTCCTGCTAAAAGCTTATCAAACTTATATGCACCCTTTGCATCTGTCTTAATTGCTTCTACTTCACTCTTACCTGTAAGAGATACTGTTGCATCTTCTACATTTTTACCAACGGCTGTTACATGTCCTTCTAATGAAGACTGTGTATCCTTCAACTGGAAGTCCTGTGTAAATTCAAGATTATCTTTTGTGGACTTAATATCAGCTGTTGCTTTTGCCCAAATAGGACTGTCTGCTGTTACTTTCCAATCGCCGAATAAAACACCCGGAAGGACATACTGTCCGTTACTGTCTGTAACAGTCTTGATTGTTTTATCCTTCATTTTCACGCTTACTGTGATATTTTCGATTGGATTTCCTTCTGTATCTGTAACTGTACCGGACATTGTTGCACCGATTACTTCCAGACCTTTGATTGCCTTATCTAATTTTTCATATGCTTTATCTACAGTTGCCTGATCTGCATCAAAGTTATCTAATGCTTCATTTGCATTTTTCATAGCTTCTGTAAATGTTTTCCATGTTTTAGCACTGTAATTTACTTCGTAACGACCTTGATTTTCAGCTACTAAAGTTTCCAGCTTTACTTTCTGTGCTTTGGATTTTTCAATTACAAGATTATCTAAAACAAAATCCTTGTATCCACCAAAGTCAGCATCTCCGCCACTTGTATTCTGAAGATCCGGACCTTTTGTTGTAGACTGAATACCAAACCAGCTCTGTCCGCCTTCTGAACCTGTAATACGGAATTTGTAGTGTTTTGTTTCTGCTTTCTGTCCCTTTGGAATAGAAGACTCTAACGGTGTATATTCTACATTTCCGTCTTCTACCTCTCCGTTACCAACTGCTAATGCATAAGTTCCTTCAGAACCACACTGATAATCAAAGCTTACATTATATGTAACACCTTCTTCAAAACGGAAGTTCTGTGGAATTGTCTGATAAATCAAGTTTCCTCTCTGTGTCAGACCATTTGTCTTTAAGGACCAGTCACCTTCCAATACATCGTCCAACTTCTTTGTAAACCAGCCTGCTGATGTATATTTTGAATCTTTTTTATTCTTTTCAGATAAATGAGTACGGTTATCTGTAACGCCTTCTGCTCCACCAACTACGAATGGCCATAAGCCCTGTGGAACTGTTTCAAAGTTCTGTACAAATTTATTGTCAGATACGAAGTTTTTAGAATTATTCTGAACAATTCTTAAATCATCAAAGTAAACTTCGCCTTCACCTTTGTCACGTTTCAGTTTGATAGTTGCTGTTCCATCTTCACCTGCTGTAAAGAATACATACATATTCTGGAAGTAACTTCCCTGACCTTGAATTGTCGCATTACTTGCATTTGTATTATGAGCATCTGCCTGACTGTAATTTTTCGCAATAGATTTTGTTGTGTAGTTAGATGTTGTTTTATCACCGGATGTAACTTCCAGATAAGCTTTTGCATCACTTCTATTATCTACTGCAACCATAGCCACATACTGTTTTCCTTTTTCAAGACCTTTGGCTTTCTGCTCCAGTACTACTTCATCTGTCTGGTTGTTCAAACGCAACATTGGGTTAAATCCTGCACTGTGGATAATCTGAGCAGCTTCTGCTTCACCTGAAATCTTCCACTGTTCTAAAGAAGCACTGTTAAATCCTGTATCAACAAGGTGAGTTCCTTCACTCCATTTCAACTCTTCATTTGTTGGGTTCTTAGCTTCTGTTTTATAAAGAACATAAGGTGTTTTTGCTGTTGCATCAATTGTAATCTGACCACCGGATACTGTTGCATTTGTTACTTCTTTCTTACCGTTTTCTGTAAGCTCGTAAACTTTTGCATTTTCCCATCCTGCCGGAAGTGTCCATGTAGAAGTTCCGCCAGCCTGATTCCAGTGATAGAGTTTATAGTTATCTCCTAAAGATTCACCGTTTGCATCCCAGTACCATGGAATTAAGTATTTTTCACCATCCATGATAACTCTTTCACCATTTCCGTCATCAAACTTCATGGTTCTCAAGCTATAACCTGCATCACTTCCGTTGTTAGACTGTCTTTCTACTGTAATCGTCTGTTTTCTTTCCTTATCCTGAAGTACAACCTTCATTTCAGGAGTCCATGTAGAATCTGCAACAGTAGTAGGATTTCCATCTACCCACTGCATCACTTCGTAATGCTGAAGGAATTTAGTAGATACATCATCATCAAAGAGATTTTCAATATATCCTTTATAATCATTTCTTCCCTGCCAGCCTTCGAAGTCTTTCATATCATATCCACCAAGAAGTGGATTTACAGCTGCTCCTCCGTAGCTTGGGTAATCACCAACCCATGAGTCTTTCTGGTGGTTACGAATAAATCTTGTAATAGCACTGTTGATACCTTTATTTGCTGCTCCACCATAAGTAAGGTCTGCTGCCCAGTGCTGGAATGTAGAGTCATACTCATTTGCATGTCCCCATTCACCTGCTAATCGCCAATCACATGTTTCTGTGATTTCTTTTGCCAGCTGACGGCTTGCCCATGTACCATTATCACCGGACTGACCATTGCCCCATACGTCTACATAAATGAAGTCAAGGTCATTCTTTCCGTCCGGATCTGCTTTATCCAGTTTTTCTTTTAAATCTAAGAAACGCTGTTCACGACCATGTTTTAAATCGTAATCTGCATTGATGTTAATACCCTGATCCAGCCAGTTCCAACCATAGGAATATTTTCCATTGGAACCTTTCATCAATCTATCTTCTTCGAAGTAAATAGATTCTGGATATGTTTCACTGGCATTTACATGAATACCAAAGGTAGCTCCGTATTTTGCACCCTCTTTCATAAGAGTGGTCATATCTTCTGCGCCACCAATTCGAGTACCAATGTCAGCGTAATTCAAGTGTCCGGAGTCATGTCCTTCACTTCCGTAACCCTTTAACAGAACGCTCTGTCCAAGACCGTCTGTATTTAAGTATACTTTTTTAACATTATCCAATGTCATCAGGAATGGGTTCTGTGCCTGACTGGAGAAGTTCATTGCAATACGAATTGCAGTTCTGTCAGGAACTAATTCACTTCCCTTTGGATTGTTCATAATATCACGATATGCAATCGCACCGTCCTGCCAATCTACTTTTGCATCGTTATTTTCATCTGCTGTAATGGCAATCTTTGTGGAAGGAAGTTCGTAATCTTTACTTTCTTCTCTATAATCTTCCCCTTTCTGCCATGTCCAGTAGTTACTGCTTAAACCAGTTTCACGATATCCGTCTTTTTCAGCTGCATTAGCTACAACACGCTGCCAGTCACGATTTACATTATTTTCAGAATTACTCCAAAGACCTGCACTTAAATCAGCATCAGATACAAATGCATACATATAACCTGTTTTGCCTGCTGCCATGGAAGCAACATCCTGATGTGTATCTCCACTTTGCTTTGTATTGTTTGACATATTCGCACCGTCAAATCTTGCACCTGCCTGAGAAGTTCTTACAGATACCAGATTATGGTTTGGAATATTAATAGTTTTTACTAATTCAGAACCTTTTTCTCTTTCTACAGATGTAATGTTGAAAGCAAGTGTATTTTTCTCTGCTACCAGTTCTGCCTTGATGGTTGCATGAATGTTGTTTTCTTTATCGTCAACCTTCATGGTGTAAACCATTTTATTGCCTTCTTTATTTTTTTCAGAGGTAACTTCCGGTTTTACTGCAATACCGGTTTTATCGTCAGCCTTTGTCTGATTGAGCACGATTGTGTCCAATTTTTCTGTCTGACCATACATTTTCTTGCCTGCACCATTGCCCTTTAAGATTTCGTAGCCTGCTACTCGTGGGAACTTACTGTCAATCGCCACCTTCATTTCATCAGAAGAAATACTTTCGTCTGCTGCATCTTCGAAATCTACTGCATCACCTGTGGATAAAGTAATATCATCAATGACTTTGTCTTCTTTTTCAATGGTTGCTCTTGTTGTTGTGCTCTTATAACCTTCTTTTGTTACTACAATTTCAACTTCACCTGGTTCAACACCCTCCAGTGCCCAACTACCATCTTCTCCTGTTGTTGCGCTCTTATCACCAACAGTTACCGTAGCTCCTGCAACTGGATTTTTCTCTTTATCAACGACCTTACCTGTTAAAGATACTGTTGTAACTTCTTTACCGGCTTCAAAAGCTTCACCATTTCCAGTGGAAACTTCCCATGTATCAGCGCCTTTTTCTACAACAACTTCGCCCTTGCTGTTCTTAATCTGAACATCTTTAAAGTAGATATCTGTTATTTCCTCGCCCCAAGTACCTGCTTTAATCGCAAAGCTTCCGCCTTTTAATGCTTCTATGAACGTAGCAGGCACTGTCTGTTCTGCGCATTTTTGTCCTTTAATTGTGACAGTATAAACATTTTCTTTCCAAGAAATCACAATTGGAACTTCTTCATTTGCATTCCATTCAGAAACACCAAGTCCCGGCCAATTACCACTTAAACCATCAGCTTTATATTCGAAGAACCATTTACTGCTTGCATCAAATCCTGCTGCATTGATGAAGTTGCCTCCATCTACCCAGTACGGGCAAATCTGAATTCTGTTTAATGCAGAATTCTGTGAAGTTTTTAATACAAGACTGATTTCTCCTCCAGCAGGATCAATGGCATTTTCATTAGTGTTCTTCAATACTGCCGGTTTCTTTGCATTGTCATTTGTCGCACCTGATGTAAAGTGACGCCATACTTCAGTTACTGCTTTTTCTGATGACTGTTCATTGACTGCCGCATGTACTACGGTAAGTCCGGAAAGCTGTGAATAGTCGGCTAACTGCGGAACAGTCATACTTGCTGCCAAAAGCAAACTGAATACTTTCATGTTTCTTTTTTTCATAACGTTCTCCTTTCTTTTTAACGCTCATGCATTCTGCACAAACATTTTTCTTAATAATACTATTCATTGTTATATTTTGCAATTATTTTCTCCTATTTTTCCTCTTATGTGCACATTTTTAAAACAATCGGACAAATCCATTATAACGCTTATTCAAAATAACGAAAAAGACTCTCTGCAAAGGTTCTTCTTTTCCTTTGCAGAGAGTCTTTTTACATTCTATCCGGTGCATCAAATCCCAGTAAATCAATACAGGTTTCTAATACTTTTTCTGTCAATGTTAACAAACAAATCCAAGATGCTTTCTTATCTTCATCTTCTTCTGATAAAATCTTTGTTTCATGATAAAAGCTGTTAAAAGCATTTGCCAAGTCATAAATATAAGAACAAATTCTATGAGGTGCTTTTTCCTCAAATGCAGGTGCAATAATAGAATTAAAGCGAGACAATTCTAACATCAGCGCCTTTTCACTGTCATTTACAGCAGCTTTCATTGCTTTTTTGTCTATATTTTTTCCGCTTTCTGCATAACGGCTTAAAATAGATTTAATACGAACAATGGTGTATAAAATATACGGACCTGTATTCCCTTCAAAGGAAGTAAAGCGTTCAATATCAAATACATAATCCTTAGATGCCTGATTGGATAAATCGCCGTATTTAATTGCAGATAATCCAACCATCTGTGCTGTCTTTTCTGCGTTTTCGTCTTTTACACTGCGGTTTTCTGTGATTTTCTTGAACATTTCCTCATTGATTTCTGCAATCAGACGTTCTAATCGCATAACACCGCCTTCTCTTGTCTTAAACGGTTTTCCGTCTTTTCCGTTCATGGTACCAAAACCGACAAAGGATAACTGTGTATTTTCATCTACCAGTTTTGCTTTCTTTGCACAACGGAACACCTGAACAAAGTGCAACTCCTGACGTTTGTCAACCACATAAATAATCTCATCAGGCTTGTAATCTTCCATACGCTGTACAATGGTTGCCAAATCAGTTGTATTATACAGAGAAGCCCCATCTGATTTCAAAATCATACACGGCGGAATTTCTTTTGTATCGGTTTCTTCTTTTACATCCACTACAAGAGCACCCTGATCCAGATAGGCGTAACCGTTCTCTTTTAAATAATCCACCATAGCAGGAATGTAGGCGTCTGCATCCGCTTCACCTTTCCATAAATCAAAATCTACTTTTAATTTGGCATAGTTTTTCTTTAAGTCTGTGACAGAGACCTCCATAATATGCTGCCATAAAGCACGGTAACCTCTTCTTCCCTTCTGAAGCTGAAGAGTTGCCTCCAAGGCTTCATTTTTATATGCTTCATCTTCTTTTGATTTACCGCTGGCAGTAGGATAAATTTCTTCCAATTCACTTACGGTAAACGGAGCTTCTTTTGGATACTCGCCTTCATAATTCTCATCAAAGTACACTAAATCCGGCTGTCTTTTGGAGAGTTCTGTAATAATCAAGCCCATCTGAAGTCCCCAGTCACCCAAGTGCACATCGCCAATCACTTTATGCCCTAAGAAGCGTCCCATTCTCTTAATGCTTTCTCCAATAATTGCAGAACGTAAATGTCCTACATGGAGAGGCTTCGCAACGTTCGGTCCGCCGTAGTCAATGACGATTGTTTTTGGATTTTTGGCTTCCTCTACGGAAAGCTTTTCGTCTGCCAACATATCGTTTAAGTATCCTGACAGAAATTCTTTGTTTAATTTAAGATTGATAAAACCAGGATTAACTGCCTCTGCACTTTCAAACATTTCATTGTCCTGCAATTTTTCCACTACGCTGTTTGCAATCATAATCGGCGCTTTCTTATAAGTCTTTGCTGCCGCCATAGCACCGTTACACTGATATTCACATAAATCAGGACGATTTGACACTGTCACTTTTGCAAATTTTTCGTCATACTCTGAAGCTGCAAATGCTTCTTTTACTGCTTCCTCAATTTTTTCTATAATTTTCTTCATCTGCCTGTTACTCCACTTCCACTTTTTTTGATGCTGCTACGGCTAAAGCTCCCTGTCCGATATGGCATGCCACACTCAGAGACAGCGGCGCCATATATACCGGCATACCCGGAAACTGACCTTCCAGCTCTTTTTTCCATTCCATAGCTTCTTCTTCATTGCCTGCATAAGCCGCCTGTAAGCAAATTAAATCTCTGTCTGCGTACTCTTTAAATCTGCCTTCCAAATCTGCTTTCATCGCCTGAAGCATGGTACGTTTTGCCTGCTTCTTTCCTCTTGCTTTTGAAAAAGCATCTAACTTATCTCCCTGAATTTGCAGAACCGGTTTTAAGTTTAATACAGTACCAAGAGCTGCTGCTGCCGGTGTAATTCTTCCGCCTTTCTTCAGGTATTTTAAGGTTTCCAACGTAATATAAATACTGGACTCTCCTGCTTCCTTCTCCAGAATTTCTTTTATCTCGGCTGCATCCTTACCTGCCCTTGCCAGTTCCATAGCATCTAAAACCGACTGACGCTGGGTAACGGAGATGCGCTGATTATCCACTACCTGTACTCTGTCATGAAACTCCTTTGCCAGCACCATGGCAGTCTGACAGGAGTTACTTAATCCGCTTGACATGGGAATGTGTACAAGCTCATCATATTCCTCCAAAAGTGTTTCCCATGTTTCCATAACATCCGCAGGTGAAGGCTGAGAAGTTGAAATATTTGCATCTTCTGCCAACCGTTTATAAAATTCTTCCTGCGTCAAAGTAATATCTTCTAAAAACAACTGTTCATCAATATAAAATGGCATTGCCAGTACGGTAATACCTAACTGCTGTGCTTCTTTCTGAGTGATACCGCTATTGCTGTCTGTAATAATTGCGATTTTCTTTTTCCCCATCATTCTCAGCTCCCTTTCCTAATTTTAGGTCATTGTTTTTAATGATACCATACAGTACCTTCAAATACAATCATTTTTCTTCAAAAACAGAGCTGTCGTTTTATAAAACAACAGCTCTGTTTTTCCTTTACATTCTTCTTAAAGCTTCAATCGGACTGAGATTTGCCGCTTTCACAGATGGCAATAAACCAAAAATCAAACCAATTACCGTTGAAAAAACAACTGCCAATACAGCCGCCGGTACACTGATTACCATCGGTGCACCTGACATTTTGGCAATTACAGCCGATAAAATAACGCCTGCAAAAACACCTAAAATTCCACCGATACTGGTAAGCACGGCTGCCTCTGTAAGAAACTGCCCCAAAATTCTTCTCTTGTTTGCCCCTATCGCCTTTTTCAGACCAATTTCCCCTGTTCTTTCTGTCACAGACACCAGCATAATATTCATAACGCCGATGCCGCCTACAAGGAGAGAAATACTGGCAATCCACAAAAGCTGGCGATTGGTGCTTTCACTAATCTGCTGCAAGTCTTTTGCCTTTTCCATCATATCTCTGGCTTTATATTTAATATCGCCGGTTGCAGAAACAATGCTTTCATTTAAAATTTCTGCTGTTTTTCTCCCTGCCGCACTCATGCTTTCCGGAGAAGTGGCTTTCACGGACACCAGCTGCGGTTCATCATACCGATAAATAATCGGCCATGTACTGTCGGGTACTAAAACCATACCGCTGCTTTCATTGTAATAAGTGTAATATTCTTCTCTGCTGTTAATAACAGGCTCAAATTCCTCTGTCTTTTTTATCACACCCACTACTGTAAAAGGTTCTCCTTTGATTTCTATAACCTTTCCGATTTCCTCTCCCTTTTCAAAAAAGTTGCTGGAAGCAGTTTCATCAATCAAGACTACCTTCTGAAATTTTCCATAATCGCTTTTGGAAAAACCTCTTCCTCTAATAATCTGATATCCGCAGGTATCCAGATAATCTGTATCAATCCCAAACACAGCGCCGCCATTCATGGTTTTATTCTGATAAAATACACTGTCTGCATATTTTCTCACCTGATAACAGGTTACATTCGTGACTTCATCCAAATCTGCTATTTTTTCTTTCTGCTCTTTTGTTATCACAGGCACACCCTCCGGCACACCCTGATATTCCATCTCATATTCACTTCCTCCCTGACCGAGATAAACATCTACCACATTATCTCCTTCGCCAATGAGGTTTTTCTTAATCTGTTCATTTGTTCCTTTGATTGTAGACACAATAGATATTAAAGATGCGATACCGATAATAATTCCCAGCATGGTCAAAAAGGAACGCATTTTATGTGCCCAAATCCCCTGAAAAGACAATCTAATATTTTCAATCATTGTGCTGCTTTCCTTTCTTAAAATATATTTTCTTCCATCAAAGAAGCACGTTTTACCTTTGCTCCTTCTTTTACCTTTTTGCCATAAGGAAATGCAATATGGTCTTCCATAGTCAAGCCGTCTTTCACTTCTACTATCGAACCGTAAAAGGTCTGTCCTGTACGTATTGGCTGCTTTTCCAGCTTTCCGTTTTTCCCTTCTTTATAAACAAAGTCTTCTCCGTTTTTGCTTCGAATATATTCTTTGCCGATAAATAAGCCTGACATTCCGCCTTCGTCTGCGGGCAAATCCATACTCACCATTTCATTATCCTTTAATCCTGTGCTGTCTGCAATGTATGCGGTAAAAGGATAATAGGTAAGTTCTCTGCCGTCATAGCTTTGATAACCGCTGGCAGGATAAGGAGAAACTTCTTTTACCTCTGCTTCAAAAAATGTGCCTGACTCATAAGCCATACCGGTTACAAGCTGTCCCGGCTGTACTTTTTCCAGTAAAGCTTCGCTTACTACGCCTTTAATGTAAACACCTCCGCTGCTTTCAACAATAATAAAAGGGTCGCCGTCTATCTCTCCCTTGGCAGGGTCTCCCACTTTTTTCACAGTACCGTTTACCGTACTGGTTACTGTCTCGCTTTGAAGCTCCTGTTCTACCTTTTTAATTTTCAAATCTGCTTCTTTTATATCCAGTTCCGTGGTCTTGATTTCTTTTTCCTTTTCTTTAATGGCTTTTTCTAATTCCTCTTTAGAATATCCGCCTACAATCTCCTCCTCCGGAATTTCATTTCCGGTTCCGTCCGGCAGCTCAGGAAGCACTTCCCCCTGCGGAACATCTTCCTCAGGCAGCATTTCTTCCCATTCATTTTTCCCTAATCTGGTACGGAACCATGCACTTGGTTCCACGGCGCTTTCTATTGCGCTTCCGTCCAAAATCATAGCAGCCTGTAAGGTTCCGTCAAAGCTGTTGTCACTTCGCACTTCTAATTTACAATAATATGGCTCACGCACTCTGTTTCCGGAAACATCAAATCCTGCTAACTGGTTTAAAAATTCACCCTGTATCAGAACGCCCTTCTGGCATACATACACATAAGGCTCCTCTTTTGTGCCCTTTCCCGAATAAGGAATGGCATTTTCTATAATGGCATCATCATTTGGAAATTCTGTGTTATCAATGGTAATGTCACGATACAGTCTTTTGTAAACACCGGAAGGTCTTGCCTGCTCCTGCGGCGTCTCCGGCTGTTCCGGTTTGGGTTCCTCCGGTTTTATCTCCGGATTTTCTTCTATATTGCTGAGAAATTCAACCTTATAGACCCTGCCTACTGCCATATTCTTTTTATCATCCTTTAGGTTTTTCAGTTCATTCTCCAGACCTTTTTTCTTGACTTTTAGCTGCTCTCTGTTCAGTTTTTCCATTTCCAGATCAATATTTACCAAAGTCATGTCATAGGTCAGCAAGGGGTCTCCTTCTTTTACCTCCTGCCCTTCCTGTACGTGAACCTGAGAAACTAACTGTTTCTCCATCAGACGTACCTCCTGCGATACGTTGGAGGAAACTGCGCCCTCCAGACTGTTGGTTTCTCCCCACATCTGCTGAGACAATTCTTCCATGGAGTAGACTTTTATCTCCGGCTTTTTTAATTTTCCTGCCGCAAACCAGATACCTCCGCCAAGAAGAAGCACACCTGCTGTACTGACTGCGGCAATTTTTGCTGTTTTTTTCGTTATTCGCATTGTCCCGCCTCCTTTACTCCACAGTTATTTCGCCTTCCGGCACTGCTCCTTCCGGTGTCACAGCTTCTCTTTCACCTTCTTCTGGTATGGTTTCTTCCTCCGGTATCATCTCTTCCTCAGGAACGGCTTCTCCTTCCGGCATTCCCATTATGTCCTCCACCATTTCATGCGTAGTCTTTACGCCTTCTTTAAAGAACTCCTGAGGGTAAGCCACATAGTCGGAAGATTTTAATCCGCTTTCGATTTTATACTGAAGCATATTTTCATCATGTATTCCGAGTACCACTGTCCTTTTCTCCAGCGTACCTTTTTTCGACTCTACCCATACATAAGGTTTTTTATCCACATCTGCGATAAATGCCTCATCCAGCCAAATTCCCTCTTCTCTTTCTTCTAATCCCGTATCCTGTTCAATATATACGTGCTGCCCTAACAGCAATCCTTCCGAAGACTCCAGTTCCACATAAAAAGGATAGGAAGTGGAGGTCATCTGCCGGTCCTCATTGCCACCATACATCATATTCTCGGTATTATTGTTTGGATTTTTTGTATCTACTGCCGTATAAGTTCCCTTCCATACGGCATTTTCATCTACTCTGGAACGAATAATTGCCGGAGCTCCCTCTACAATCTGCGTAATATTCTGCTCATTTACTTTTCCTTTAATACGGTATTCTCCTGTTGCCAAAATCGTCATAAATGCCTGTGAAGAACCGTCATAAGGATTGATACTTTCTCCGTTTTGAGAATTATTCACAGATTTTACCACGCCCTTCATTTCACTGGTAACCGTAGAATTTTCAATCTGACTTTTTATACGATTAATCTCTACTTCTTTTGCCTTCTTCTCATACTCACTTTTCTTTAAATCCATTTGAGCAGACTGTATCTGGGTGGTATAAGAAAGCTGCTCCTTTTCCGGTGCTTTTTTCTTCTCTTTCTCCAGCTGGGCAATCTGGTCCTTCTGATTTTTCATATCATTATCTGCTCTTTCCAAATCCAGATTTGCCTGCTGTAAATCTGCTTCTAGTTTTTCTGTGTCATAAGTAAATAAAGGTGTCCCTACATCCACCTCATCTCCTGTTTTCACCAAAATTTCTTTTACTTCTCGTTCTGCGTCTTTTTGAATATCTAAGGTTTTCTGAGACTCGACTACACCTGCCAGCTTCTGCGTGCCTGCCATATCATTCATGGACGAAACACTCATGACATAAGCAAGCTCCTCTTTATTTCCTTTATCCTTATGCTGTACAAAGAAAATCCCTGCTCCAATTACTCCTATACACAGTACGGTACAGGCTCCGATGATTATTTTTTGTTTTTTCTGCATACCCTACTCTTTCCCTTCTTCAAATTTTATTTTCCTGCCACCCTCTTAGTCTATTGTATGAAATCAGTATATCAAAAAATCCACTGCCTGTCCCCTTGTTTTTTCTTAATTTTTACGATTTTCTTTACATTTTTCTTGCAATTTCATTGCAAGATGTTACAGATTATGTTGCAACTTGCCTCTGACTTTGTTAAACTACCTTCAGTATATAGAATAAAATTGGAGATAATCATGAATAAACGGACAAAAAAACTATTTCTGCTTCTTTCTCTATGCCTTTTTTATTTTCTTCTGTCTGCCTGTCTGAGCAAGGAAGAAAAGGCTGTAAAGCATGCTATTGAAAAAGAACTTAATCAAATAAAAAGTGACGATATGCAAACTATTCAAAATTGCATTGCAGCCGAAGAACTTCTCCCATACTATGGGGACACAGAGGAGCTGGAAGAAGATGTTGCTTCTATCTTTACTCTATTTTACAAGGATTTCAATTACAAAATAGAAAAAATTTCCGAAAGAGAAAACGAGGCTTCTGCAAAAGTAACCTTTTCTGTCATTGACGCCAAAAAGCTGGCAAAAGATTTCAGCAAGGCTTCCTTAAAAAAGCATATTGAGCAGGATGCTGCGCCTACCGGAGTAGAATTTTCCATCCACGACTCTTATCTGCTGTTAGAAAAGCTTTTGCAAAAGAACCATTATAAAACCAAAAACATTACTGCAAAGCTTTCTCTTGTAAAGGAAAAGGAAAGCTGGAAGGTTCTTCACAATCCTTCTCTTCAGGAGGCTTTGACCGGAAACTTTTTATCTTATGTCACGGACTGTAATTTATTAAGTCCAAAAGAAATTGTAAAAACACATTTTAGCAGTATTAAGCAATTTGATGCCGAACAGATGAAAATTTATCTTGCTCTGGACACTCTTTTTGAGACAGAGGATACTTATAACAGCTCCGTTGCTCATGCTGTTGCGTCACAAATCAGTGAGTGCTTTGATTTTAAAATTTTAGGCGAAAAAAAAGAAGATACCGAGGCAACCGTAACTGCATCGATTGTAAGCGTAAATTTTCACAGTATTATGGAAACATACAAAGAAGAATTGTCAAAATGGCTGGAAACCTCCGAGTCTCTGGCTGTTGGCTCAGAAGGCAGAAGACAAAAAGAACAGGAAATGCTCTTATCCTGTATTGAAAATAATCACAACACCATTTCCCATGATGTAGAAATTCATCTGATAAATGACGGCGTCAACTGGAAAATACAAATGAATGAGAAAATTTCCGAAGCTATCTTCGGAAACGTACAAGAAGAGTTGTTGTATTAAATACATCTCCAGAATATTTATACCTTTTGCACTCAGTCTGCGCTCACTTTGAGCTTGTAATCTCAAAGCGTGCTCGACAAATTCGCTAAAAGTGTATAAATATTCTGAATGATGTTTTCTACAACAACTCTAACTTTTATAGTTTATCTATTCTTCTGTTGTTTCTTCTTTTTGTGCCACAATGGCAATTCCCAGTTCTTCCAACTGTTTTTCGTCTACGATATCAGGCGCTTCTGACATAAGACAGGAAGCGTCTTTTACCTTTGGAAAGGCAATTACGTCACGGATAGAGTCTACCTTTGCCATGAGCATAACCAGACGGTCCAAGCCGTAAGCAAGACCTGCGTGAGGCGGTACACCGTATTTGAAAGCATCTAAAAGGAAACCAAACTGTTTCTGTGCTTCTTCTTTTGTAAAGCCTAAAGCTTCAAACATTTTTTCCTGCACGTCATCTTGGAAAATTCGTACAGAACCTCCGCCGATTTCATTTCCGTTTAATACAATATCATAAGCTTTTGCACGAACCCTGCCCGGCTCTGTGTCAATGTACTGTAAATCTTCTTCCATTGGCATAGTAAACGGATGGTGCATAGCCGTAAATCTTTCATCTTCTTCAGACCACTCTAAAAGAGGGAATTCTGTAATCCATACAAAACGATATTCGTTTTTATCCAGTAAATCCATCTGTTTTGCCAGTTCCAGACGAAGCGCTCCAAGCACATCCCAGACAAGCTTTGTCTTATCTGCCGCAAAGAGCAATAAGTCTCCGTTTTCCCCTTTCATTGCCTGTATTAAAGCCTGCATTTCTTCTTCCTTCATAAATTTCGCAAAAGAAGATTTCACTGTTCCGTCTTCTCCGATAGCAATGTAAGCAAGACCTTTTGCACCATAGCCTTTTGCAAACTCTACCAGCTTGTCGATTTTCTTACGTGGCATAGCGCCCTGTCCTTTTGCATTGATACCACGCACACTGCCGCCGTTTTCCAAAGCGCCTTTAAACACGGCAAATTCACAGTCTTTTACCACTTCGGAAACGTCTGTAAGCTCCATTCCAAAACGTAAATCCGGTTTGTCAGAACCAAAACGGTTCATAGCGTCAATCCATGTCATTCTCTCAATAGGAAGCTGTACCTCTACACCTAATACTTCCTTAAACAGAAATGCCAACATTCTTTCATTTACATCTAATACGTCTTCCACATCTACAAAGGATAATTCCATATCAATCTGTGTAAATTCCGGCTGACGGTCTGCACGTAAGTCCTCATCTCGATAACATCTTGCAATCTGGAAATAGCGGTCATATCCGGAGCACATTAAAAGCTGTTTAAAAATCTGCGGTGACTGCGGAAGGGCATAAAAGCTTCCCGGATGCACACGGCTTGGTACAAGATAATCTCTCGCACCTTCCGGTGTACTCTTAATCAAAGTCGGTGTTTCGATTTCAAGAAATCCTTCCTTTGCAAGGAACTGGCGCACCAATGTAGAGACCTGTGAGCGAAGCATCATATTTTTCTGTAAATCCGGTCTTCTTAAATCCAGATAACGATATTTCAGACGAACCTCATCTCTTGTTTTGCTGTTTTCTTCGATTGGGAACGGAGGTGTTTCTGCCTCGGATAAAATACGCAGTTCTATTGCTCTTACCTCGATTTCACCGGTAGGAAGATTTGGATTTACCGCACCGGAACGTGCCTCCACACGACCTTTAACAGCAATTACAAATTCACTTCTTAAACGTCCTGCTTTTTCAAAGCCCTGCTCGTCAATATCCCCATTTTCAAAAATAATCTGCATAATACCGGAACGGTCACGTAAATCCACGAATACAATTCCGCCTTTATTACGGCTTTTCTGTACCCAACCCATTAACGTTACGGTACTTCCAATCTCTGCCTTTGTCACTTCTGTACATCTGTGGCTTCTCTTAAGCCCCTTCATTGATTCTGCCATGATATAAATTCTCCTTCTTATAAAACAGTGTCATTATAAACTTCCGTAATGACAGCATATCCTTCTTTTTCCAACTGTTCTTTTTGGAATTTTTTATTTTTCTTTGCGTAAGCAATGTTAATGCTCTGTCCTGCTTTTCGTTCTTCTGCTGCTTTTTTCATTACTTCCAGAAGTTTTTCATTGGAAAGCTTCTTATCCAGAAGGTATACCTTCTTTTCTTTTGCTCCCGGAACTTTAAATCCTCTTTCCATAAGCAGCATGACAATACGTTCAAATCCAATGGAAAATCCTGTTGCAGGTGTAGGTGTTCCTGTAAATTTACCAATCATTTCATCGTAACGACCGCCGCCGCCTACGCTTCCTGCAAAACCGTCAATGGAAATCTCAAAAATCGGTCCTGTATAATAAGACATTCCACGAACCAGTGTCGGGTCAAATTCCAGATTGAAGTTTGCTGTTTTTGCCTGCATAACGCTTTCGATAATGGTTGTCAAATCATCTGCAACCTTCGCATCTAAAAAGCCCTCCAGCTTTTCTTTGCAATAAGCAACACCGTCGATACCATTTCCCATGGCTTTGAATAAATCCATGTATTTTTCTACGCTCTCTTTTGCAAAACCAGACTCTTCCAATTCTTTTGCAACGCCGTCCATGCCGATTTTATCCATTTTATCCAGAATAATAAACACCTGTGTAAAGGAGTCTTCCGGAAATCCGCTGTACGCTGCCATTGCCTTTAAAATTCTTCTGTCGTTGATACGAATAGTAAAGCTGTCAAAGTCCAATTTTCCCACTAAAGTAGACGTTGCCAGAATAACGTCAATTTCCGCTAAAAATGTCGGGTCACCTAAAATGTCGATATCACACTGCATAAACTGACGGAAACGACCTCTCTGAGGACGGTCTGCACGAAATACATTTCCAATGTGAAGCGCCTTAAACGGCTGCGGCAGCTCATTTGCATTATTGGAATAAAAACGGCAAAGAGGTACGGTTAAGTCATAACGCAGACCACTGTCTACCAAATCATTTTCTTCCTTTGCTTCCTCAATTTTCAGCTTCTCGCCTCTTTTTAAAATACGGAAAATCAGCTTTTCATTGTCACCGCCCTGCTTACTGGTAAGGTTCTCAATGTGCTCTACACAAGGTGCTTCCATGGAAGTAAATCCAAACTGTTTATAAGTATCCTTGATTAAGCCGATTACATAATCACGGATTTCCATTTCCTGAGGTAAAATATCTTTCATACCGGTTACCGGTTTTTTCTTTAAACTCATACTTATCGTCTCCTATCTTTTTACAATACAATTCCGTCTCTTTTTCTCTCAATCATTTCATCAATACGGGTAATGTAATTGGTAACATCCTTTACATTTTCAATACGCTCAATCTTCTGTCCGTGGTCAGACACAAGCTTCGTGGATGCTCCTGCCCCTGCTGCAATAATGGTCTGTTTTTCTTCCATTATAAGTATATTGTAAATTCCTGCTTTGTCAACTTTTGCATAGCCTACATTTTCCAGATTTCCGCACATATTTTTCTGTCTGTACAGATAATACGGCCCCATCTGACAGCTTCGGGCATAATTCATCGCCATTTCCATGATTTCCTGATTGTTCTCAAATCCCATTTCTTCGTATTGGTCTTTAAACATCCGAAGTCTTGCAGCTCTTTTTACTGCTAAAGAATGTATGGTAAGACTGTCAGGGTCAAGCGCCTGAATTTCCTTTAATGTATGCTCCACATCATCCTTATGCTCCCCCGGAAGACCTACGATTAAATCCATATTGATATTATCAAATCCACATTCCCTCGCCAAAGCGAAGGCGTGTCGTGTATCCTCCACCGTATGATTTCTTCCGATAATCTTTAAGGTCTCTGCATTCATGGTCTGAGGGTTTACAGAAATTCTGGTAACAGGATATTCCCGAATTGCCTGTAATTTTTCTTTTGTAATGCTGTCCGGTCTTCCTGCTTCTATGGTATATTCCTTTACCTGTTCCATCGGAAAACGCTTCTGTATATGTCCCAGCAGGCGATGAAGCTGCTGCGGCTCCAAGGTTGTAGGAGTTCCTCCACCTATATATATGGTATCTAAGGTTTTATCTTTCATGGTTTCTGCAATAAAATCCAGCTCTTTTAGCAGTGCATCTAAATAGCTGTCAACTTTATCACGCCATCTTTCTAAAGGTGAAGAGCTAAAAGAACAATACAGACATATACTGGGGCAAAATGGAATTCCCACATATAAGCTGTATCCATTCTCATAATCAATATTCTTTAAAATTTCTCTTTCCCTGTTAGCTATGGTAATGGCAAGCGCTGTCTTTTCATTACTGGTATAGTATGTTTTTCGCATATAATCCGCTGCTTCTGCATTGCTCATACCGGACTCGATAAGTCCCATGGCAATTTTCGTAGGACGAATACCGGTCAGATTGCCCCAAGGAAGTGTATGACCGGTTTCCTCCGCCAACAGCTGATACAGCACTTGTTTTAATTTATTTTTTCTGATTTTTCTGTCTTCTGCTTCGTCAAATGCCTGTTCTCCCTCACGCACTTTCCCATCAAAGCACAGTCGGATAAGTACCTTTTCTCCGTAAAGAATGGAAATCAGCCTGTCATAGCTTTTTTCCTCCTGTATTTCCTCTGTATAATACATTTCGATGTCCTCTTTCGGATAAAAAGCCTTTACCAAGGTGTAGGCATCATATTCAAATTCTTTTTTATTAAAGGAAATTCCTATCATGGGCTCTTCCTCTTTCTATATTATTCTTATAAGTAAGGATTATTTTTCTTTTCAAACTCTGCGTCTGTGGCTTCTCCGTGTCCCGGATAAATCACCGTTTTATCCGGCAGCATGGCAAAAATTTTGTTTAAGCTCTTTTTCATTTCACTCATACTTCCGGTAGGAAGGTCGCATCTGCCACAGCTTCCGTAAAATACCGTGTCTCCGCTAAAGCAGACTTCCTCATCCTTAATCCAATAGCAACAAGAGCCACTTGTATGCCCCGGTGTAAGAATAGTCGTAATCTCAAAGCCCGCTGCCTGAATTTCTTCTTCATCCTCCAGTAAAGCGTCTGCTTTTACTTTATACGGAACTCCTGACCATGCAGCAGAAAGGTTCTGCTGACTGTCGGCAAGGAGCGGTTCCTCCTCCTTTGCCGCATATACCGGAATTTTATAATGTTCTCTCAGCTCATTAACCGCACACACATGGTCGTAATGTCCGTGTGTCAATAAAATCCCCACAGGTTTTCCCTGTAATTTATCCAAAGCATAAATAATTCTTTCCTGCTCCGCCCCCGGGTCTACGATTAAAATTTCCTGTGTTTCTTCATTTTTTAAAAAATAACAGTTGGTCTGTACAGGACCTACCACAATTCCTCTCAGCATCAATTTTTTCATCTTTTCTCCTTAACCGGCAGTACGCTCAATGTCTTTCACGCTTTCAATCTGTCTGATTTTTTCAACCATACTGTTTAATTCTTCCTTGCTTCTTACCTCAAAGCAAATATTAATGGTTGCTGTTCCCTGTTTGCTTATTCTTGTATTTAAAGCAAGAATATCGATTTTTCTCTCTGTAAAAATCTTAGAAATATCAACAATCAAGCCGGTACGGTTATAAGCAAACACATTGATATCCGCCATGTAGCGTTCACAGCTTTCATGGGCAGGTACCTGCCACTCCGCATCAATCAAACGATTTCTGTCTTCTGCGGACATGTTCATCACATTGATGCAGTCTGTACGATGAATGGTAACGCCTCTGCCTCGTGTTACATATCCCACGATTTCGTCTCCCGGAATTGGATTGCAGCATTTGGAGAAACGCACTGCCACATCGTGAATTCCTTTTACCACAATGCCGCCTTTGGATTTGCCGATATGAAGCTTATCCTTATGCTCCGCTGTTGCCTCCAAAACCTTCTCATCTGTCAGCTCTGCCTTGTGGTCTTTATTATAGGTTTCAAGAAGCTTATTGATAATCTGTCCCTCTTTTAAGCCTCCGTGTCCCAGCGCAGCCAAAACAGAGTCCCAATCTCGGAAGCCATATTTTTTCATAACTGCTTCCTGATATTTTGGCTTCTGGATTTCCCCGAGAGAAATTGCCTTTACTTTAGCATATTGGATAAGCATTTCCTTACCCTTTAAAATATTATCCTCTTTTAATTCCTGCTTAAACCACTGATTAATCTTATTTTTTGCCTGCGTGCTCTTTACTACTTTTAACCAGTCACGGCTGGGACCTTTGGAATTTTGAGAAGTAATAATTTCTACACGGTCTCCGTTTTTAATCACATATTCAATGGGAACCAGCTTTCCGTTTACTCTTGCCCCTACCATTTTATTTCCCACTGCACTGTGGACATTATAAGCAAAATCAATCGGTGTAGAACCGTTTGGCAGTGTCTTTACATCTCCTGCGGGAGTAAAGCAGTACACGCTTTCGGAAAACAAATCCAAATCACTTTTTAAAAGGCTTAAAAACTCTTTATTGTCAGACATATCCCGCTGCCATTCCAAAATCTGACGCAGCCAGCTCATCTTCTCTTCTTCTGATTGTGTAACGCTGACTTTTCCATTGTTGGAAACCTCTTTGTATTTCCAATGGGCAGCAATACCATACTCTGCTGTTCTGTGCATTTCGAAGGTTCTTATCTGAATTTCAAAGGGCTGTCCGCTTGGCCCGATAAGCGTAGTATGCAAAGACTGATACATATTCGGTTTCGGCATAGCAATGTAGTCCTTAAACCGCCCCGGAATGGGCTTATACATTTCATGAATAATACCAAGCGCCGCATAACAGTCACGCACAGTATCTACAATAATTCGTACAGCAAACAAATCATAAATCTGGTCAATGGTTTTATCCTGATTTACCATTTTCTTATAAATACTGAAGAAATGCTTAATTCTTCCGTCTATCTGAGCGTTGATGGACGCTTTTTCAATGTGCGCACGTACATCTCCTACAATCTGGTCAATAAACGCCTGACGCTCGCTCTTTTTCAGATTTATTTTCTCTACTAAATCATAGTAAACTTCCGGTTTCAAATATTTCAAAGACAAATCATCCAGCTCGATTTTTACTTTGGAAATACCCAGACGCTGAGCAATGGGAGCATAGATATCCATCGTCTCTCTGGCTTTTTCCTTCTGCTTATGGGGCGGCATGTATTTTAAGGTTCGCATATTATGCAGACGGTCTGCCAGCTTAATCAAAATAACACGGATGTCCTTTGCCATTGCCAGAAACATTTTTCTTAAATTCTCTGCCTGCACCTCCACCTTATCTGCGGAATAATTCAACTGTCCCAGCTTTGTTACACCGTCTACCAAAAGCTCTACCTCTGCATTAAATTCTTCCCGAATTTCCTCAGAGGTCATAACCGTATCTTCTACCACATCATGAAGAAGCCCGGCTACAATGGTTTCCTTATCAAGCTCTAAATCAGCTAAAATAATTGCCACACAAAGCGGATGAATGATATAAGGCTCGCCGGACTTTCTCACCTGTCCTTTATGAGCATTATTGGCAATCTGAAATGCCTTATCAATCATGGAAATATCAGTAGATGGATGGTATTTCCGAACACTGGTTATCAGCTCCTGATAAAGTACCTCCGGACTGGTGAAATCCTCCATGGTCTTCACATTGGCATCTGCCTTTTTAATTTTTTCAATTTCTTCTGCTTTTAAGGCAGCTTCTCTTTTTTCTTCCATAAAAAACGTCACCTCTTATCCATCAACCGATTTTATTTTCCTTCATAACAAATTACAGATTGAACATCATATTTCTCTAATTTTTCTCTTCCTTTTAATCCTGCCAGCTCCATGAGGAAGACCAATTTCACAACTTCTCCTCCAAGACCTTCAATGAGCTTTGCCGCTGCCTCTACGGTTCCGCCTGTTGCAATTAAATCATCAACGATAACAACTTTTTGTCCCGGTTTAATGGAGTCCTTGTGCATTTCGATAACAGCGCTTCCGTATTCTAAATCATAGCTCTGCTCTACGGTTTCACATGGCAGCTTCCCTTTTTTCCTTACCAATACAAGCGGTTTATGTAAATTATACGCAATCGGCGCTCCGAAAATAAATCCTCTGGACTCTGTTCCTACGATAACGTCAACATCCACGCCTTCCAAAAGCTTCTGCATAGAGTCAACTGCCAGTGCAAATCCGTCTGCATCTTCTAAAATACTGGTAACATCCCGAAAGATAATTCCCTCCTGCGGAAAATCAGGAATGCTTCTGACATAGTCTTCAATTTTTTTCTTTTTACAATCTTCCATTGCGTTTCCCTGCCCTTTATATCAAATTATGTCACTTTTGTGATTTTTTTGTGTTTTTTATGTGGTTTAGTATATCATCTTTTCTTTGCAGACGCAAATTTTATTTTTGCTCAACGGATATTTTGAATAATCATCTCAATGCTCTCTCTTCCCTGAAAAGAATTAACAGAAGGATAATAAATTACATCCCACACATCCTTCTCTTTTAAGCGTTCCAAAAACTCGTCTCCGTCTCCAAACCAAATACATTCTGCCCCAAATCCAAAACTATCCTGCGCTTTCATTTTTACTACATTTCTGTTTTTTCCGAAAACCTTGCAGTTTGAAAATCGAATATCTTTTTGTGCAAAAATCGGTTTTGTATTTCCTTTTCCAAAGGGTTCTAATTGCCCTAACTGGCGAATAAGAGGAATGGTAACATAAGACATTGGCATAGGAACATCAATCACAATTTTTTCTACCATGTCTTCTTCTGTCAGCGTACAGTTTTCATTTAATTTTCTTCGAAATTTCTCAATATTTTCTTCTTCCATAGAAAGCCCTGCTGCCATGGGATGCCCACCGAATTTTGTCAGCAGCTCCCTGCATTTTACCATTTCCTGAAACATGTGATAAGCCTCAATAGAACGCCCTGAGCCCTTCACGCCTTCTTCTCCCTTTGTAAGCACAAAGACAGGCTTTGTATACCTTTCCCTGATACGTCCGGCAATAATTCCCGCCAGACTTTCATGACATTCGGGAAGATATACTACCAGTACCCGGTCATTTTTCAGCTCTGTATTTTCAATTATTTCTACTGCTCTTTCTACACCTTTTACGGTCATATCCTTACGGCTGTCGTTTAATTCTTTCAAATCCTCTGCCAGCACAGAGGCTTCCTTGGTATCTTTCGAAAGCAGTAATTCCAGAGCTCTTTTTGCAGTGCTTAATCTTCCGCTGGCATTGATACACGGACCTAATACAAATCCGATATGATATGCGGTAATTTCTCTGTTTTCCAGATTGTTGACACGAATAAGCGCTTTTAAACCTTCATTATTTGTATTCTGGATGCGTTTCAGCCCTTCCTTTACCAAAATCCTGTTCTCATCTACTAAATCCATAACATCTCCCACGGTAGCAATAGCAGCAATGGGAATAAGTTCCTCAATCTCCGAAAGAGGAATGTTACGCTTTTCAAACAGCCCCCATACTACCTTAAATGCAACCATTGCTCCGCAGATTTCTTTAAAAGGATAGGTGCAACCCTCCTGCTTTGGATTTACAATGGCATCTGCATTTGGCAAAAACCGCTCTATGCTTCCGTCTTCCTTCTCCTCATAGGGGATTTCATGATGGTCTGTTACCAAAACTGTCATATTTTTCTCTTTTGCATAAGCAATCTGCTCTATGGCGCTGATACCGTTGTCACAGGTAATGATAGTATCAATTTCTTTTTCATATGCCCGCTCAATCAGCTCCTTGCTGATACCGTATCCATCTTTCATTCTGTCCGGTATATCTACGTCTGCCAAAGCATTGGCTTTTTTCAAGCCTTGAAAAAGAATATATGTAGAGCATACACCGTCAATATCATAATCCCCGATAATTCTGATTTTTTTCTTTTGCTGTATTTTTTCAATCAAAATATTTAATAATTCATCAATTCCTTTTAACGCTTTCCACGGATGTAAATTTCTGAGCTTTCCGTGAAGATAGGTATCAATTTCTTCATCGGTAATCTGTTCTCGATTTCGAATGAGTCTTGCAATCACAGGATCTACTCCGAAGCGATTGCTAATCCCCTGAAAATCTGCCTTCTTGGCAGCAACTACCCATTTTTCCATATTATCACCTTATAATTCCAAAAGGAGCTGTCACTTTAATGTAACAACTCCTTTTTTCTGAGTTTAATTCTGTTTTTTAAATTTTTTCTTCATGACATACCAAAGAGCGCCTGTAATACATACAGAAGAGTATCCGCCGCATACAATACCTACCATAAGAGGCAGTGCAAATTCACGAATAGAGGAAACTCCCATAATGAATAACAGGAATACCATAATAAAGGTTGTCAAGGAAGTGTAAATACTTCTTGTAAGTGTCTGTGTAATGCTGGCATTTACCAGTGTTTCCAAATCTGTCTTCTTGCCCGCACTTGCCAGATTTTCTCTGATACGGTCAAAAATAACAATCGTAGCATTAATAGAGTAACCTACAATCGTCAGCATACATGCGATGAAGGTATTTCCCACAGAAACCCTTGCAACAGCATAGAATGCCAGAACAACCAGTACGTCGTGCAGAAGCGCAATAACCGCACTGCTTGCAAAACGGATATCCTTAAATCTGAACCAGATGTATAAGAGCATCAGTACCGTAGCTACGATTACAGCTTTTACTGCATCTGCACGCATTTCGTTGCTGACCGTAGAAGAAATACTTTCTGATGTAATATCTTCCTGTGCTACGCCAAAATTATCTATTAAAGCTGTTTCCAGCTTTTCTCTCTGCTCTACATTCAAAGTTCTGGTTTTAATAATAACCTGATTATTGCCTACTACTTTTGTTGCCTGAACGTTCTTATCACCTGTAACTTCTTCTACTAAAGGTGTAAGTTTTTCATCAATTTCCGCAATACTCATGTCCTTGTCAAATTCTACATTTGTGGAAGTACCGCCTTTAAATTCCAGACTGTATTTCAGGGACTCTCCTGTTGTTCCCTTGAAAATCAGCATAGAAACAGGAGCGCATAAAATCAGAATAAGAGACACGGCAAAGAATACTTTTCTCTTCTGTAAGAAAGGAATTGGTTTTCTTTCTTTTCTCTTTCCGTAGAATTTCTCATTTCTCACGCCAACGGCATATACTGCATACATCAGATATTTTGATACCACTAATGCGGTAAACATAGACAGTACAATACCAAGCGCCAGAGTCTGTGCAAATCCTTTTACTGTTCCTGAACCAAGCCAATTCAATACAAAGGCTGCAATTAAAGTTGTAATATTACCGTCAAAAATTGCAGAAAATGCTTTTTTAAATCCGTTCTGAAGTGCCGTTCTGACACTCTTTCCGGAAGCAATTTCTTCCTGAATACGGGCATAAATAATAACATTGGCATCTACCGCCATACCGATTGACAGAATAATACCGGCAATACCCTGTAAGGTTAAAGTCAAATCAAAGGCATTTAATGCAATCAAATCAAGACATACATAAATAATCAACGCAATACCGGATACCAGTCCCGGAATACGATATACAAAAATCATAAATAAGATAATCAGCGCAAGTCCGATAGCCGCTGCTACCAAACTGGTTGAAATTGCTTTTTCACCTAACTGCGCCGCAACTACACTGGAACGAAGTTCGCTTAATTCCAGTTTCAAACCTCCGATACGAATGGTAGATGCCAGATTTTCTGCCTCTGCTGCATCTTTCATACCGTCAATCTGTGCCTGTCCGTCTTTGATTTCCTGTCTTACACTTGGAACACTGACAAAAGTTCCGTCATAATAAATACCGATGGTATCATTACCGGCTTCCACTGCTTCTTTTGTGGCAGCGGCAAATTTGTCTGTTCCTTCTTTTGTAAAGGATAAGCTTACTACGTTTACATTGTTTTTCAAATCATCCTGCGCTACCGCAGCTTTTGCGTCCTTGATATCTGTTCCTGTCAGAACAATACCGCCGTCCGCTTCGATTTCTTCAATGTTTTTTGCAAGCTCATATTCGCCGGTTTCTGTATTCAAAGTATAGTTTTCTCCACCGGCAGAGTCTTTATGTTTAATAAAATACAGAGAACCCGGTTTTCCCAGTTCTTCTAAGATTTTATTTGCATCTTTTGCTCCGGGGATTTCTACGATAATACGATTTTCCCCTTCTTTATAAACCTGTGCTTCTGTACTATAATTTTCCACACGTTTTTGAAGCTTATAAATGGTATCTGCCATTTCATCTTCTGTCGGTGACTCTTTGGATGCTTCGTATGTAATACTTACACCACCGGACAAATCCAGACCTGTCTTAATATTTTTTGCAGCACCTGTACCGGTAGGACCAAATCCTACTGCGGTGGTAAAAATCAGAAACCCTGTAATGATTGCTGTTAAAACCAGTACAAGTATCCCTCTGTTTTTCTTCATTGTCTTTCCCTTCTTTGCTTAATTTTCTTGTTCTTCTGCCGCCTCGGCCGCCTTTAACATAATGGCACATTCTACACGTTTTCTCTGAAGCTCACATCCCAATTCATAAACATCGTTGATAGAGCCGTGGAAATTATAGGAATTTGCCGCACAACCACCGCTGCAATAGAATTTCGCAAAGCAGTTCTGACATTTTTCTTTTGCATATACATTGCAATTTTTAAATTCTTTGCATAAATCTGTACGTTTTACACCATCCCACACATTTCCCATGAGATATTTTTCTTCACCTACAAACTGGTGACATGGATATAAATCACCCCACGGAGTCACAGCCAGATACTCCGTACCTGAACCGCAGCCTGACAAACGTTTATATACGCAAGGACCGCCTGTCAAATCAATCATAAAGTGGAAGAAATTAAATCCTTTTCCTTCTTTTTTACGCTTTATCATTTCCTTTGCAAGCTTGTCATACTCTTCACAGATTTTCGGAACATCTTCCCATTTCAGTGCGTATTCCTCTTTTTCATCTGCTACTACCGGCTCTACGGAAATCTGATCAAAGCCCAAATCAGCCAGATGCAGTACGTCTTCGGAAAAGTCTAAATTATGACGTGTAAAAGTACCTCTTGCATAGTAGCTCTTTTCCCCTCTGCTCTTTGCAAATTTCTGGAACTTCGGCACTACCAAGTCATAACTTCCCGCTCCTTTTCTAAACGGACGCATAAAGTCATGTACTTCTTTTCTTCCGTCAATACTTAATACTACATTTGCCATTTCTTTATTGGCAAATTCCATGATTTCGTCATCTAAAAGCACACCGTTTGTGGTTAACGTAAAGCGGAAATTTTTATTGTGAATTTTCTCCTGCTCTCTTCCGTAAGCAACTAAATCCTTAACAACCTGCCAGTTCATCAAAGGCTCGCCGCCGAAGAAGTCTACCTCTAAATTCTTTCTGTTGCCGGAATTTGCAATTAAAAAGTCCAGAGCCTGTTTTCCTACTTCATAGGACATCAAAGCTCGTCTTCCGTGATATTCTCCTTCTTCCGCAAAACAATATCTGCATGCCAGATTACAGTCATGGGCAATATGCAGACACAATGCCTTTACCACTGTTTCTCTTTCTTTAAAATGCTCAATGGCATTTCGATAAATATCCTCAGTAAACAGCATTTCCGCATCTTTTAATTCCTGTATTTCCTTCAATGCTGTCTGGATATCGTCTTTTTTATATGTATCCTTTAACTTCTCATAAACAACAGCTTCTTCCTGCCCTTCATCCAGAAGTCCGATTACATCATAAACCAATTCATCGACTACATGTACGGAACCACTGTTTACGTCCAGCACAATGTTATAGCCATTATTTTTATAACGATGTATCACCGTATTTCTCCTTTCTGTTTCTATCTACCCAGCGCAATTCTCTGTAACACAATTTTCTATAATTCCTTTCTGCCGCAGTGCGCTCCTCGCGGAGCGTTAATTATTGCATGGGAGACTAAGTCTCCCATGCAATAATTAAGCAGCGGCTTTTACACCGCTGCTGTTCAGCCATGTGCCCAGAAAAAAACGCACTGTGTTATTTTATTTGTGTTCGCAGCTCTGGTTTCCTACTGTGCAGGATGTTTTACATGCAGACTGACAAGATGTCTGACATTCACCGCATCCGCCTTTTTTTACTGTATTCTGTAAGCTTTTTGTATTTAATGTTTTGATATGTTCCATAACATAATCCTCCCATGTATGATAATTTTAAGATATAACATCTAGCGGTATTATAGCATAGCTGCAACCGCCTAGCAAGTAGAAATTCACGCTAAAATTCCTCCCAGAGTACCTCCGAAAAAGCACAGGAAAAACATCATGAGCATTTCCTTAAAATCTCCGCTTATCTGATGCACTGTCAGAAAGGTAACTGCCATAAGAAGAACGGCATATCCCGTACCGACTCCCATACCCCATGCAAACCGTCTGACTTTTATCTTTTTTCCCATATAAAATCCGCCAAAGAGGCAGGATACAATGTATGTAACCATAATTCCTATGTTTATCTGACTCTCGCCAAGTCCCATCTTATACAGCAAAAATGCCAGAATAAGAAGTAAAATTCCGGTGGCTGCATAGGCAAGCAAAAGCGCTTTTATCATCAGCATTGGCTTTGCATTTTTTGAAACTCTTTTTCCCATAAAAAATCCCTCCTATAATCAATATATGGGAGGGATTTGTAACTCATAACTTTTTTCTATTTTTTCTTTTTTCCAAAAAAGACAGCAAGTCCTGCAATAATGAGAGCACCGAAACCAATCAGTACATAAAGTACGGTTTTTGACTCATCTCCTGTTTTCACAATTTGAACAACCGGTGTTGTATTATTCTGTGCAGGTTTTTTCTGTGTATTCGGTTTTACGGTACTCTGCTCAGAAGAATTTGATGCGGAAGTATTCGGCTTTGTCTGTGTCGTTGACTGTGACGTTCCTGTTGAAGGTTTATGATTGTCACTGTTTACACCCGGACCTACAATCTGATGACCGCCTACATTGAAGGGACTGAAAGAAGCCGTCTCAAAAGCCAGATATTCTGCTCCGTCCTTCTCTTCCACTGTCATATTCCCTGTTTTTCCATCCTTGGAAAATACAAAGTATTCATACCGGTTATTGCCCAGATAATGTGCAATGGATAAATCTGAAAAACAATTTGCATTTTCCGGCAAAGGAATAAGCACTTTTACTTTTCTTCCTTCCGGGATTTGATATTCCTTATCCTCTTTTAAATCCCAGAGCTTCAATTCATAAGCAGAAAGGATTTCGCCAATTCCCGCATCCGGAAGCTCATTGACTGCTTCATTATAAGTAACCTGCAAATCCACATAATAAGGAATAAAGTCACCGGACACCTGTACGCCTGTTTCGTCAATCAAGCTTCCAACAGGGAGCGCTTCCGGAGCCTCCTGTGCAATCTCTCCGTTTTGACCTGCCTCTGCCTGATAAGTAACCTCCGGCTGTGTTTCCTCTTCCGGCTGTACAACCTCATCAGGATTTACGTATTCAATTTCCACACCGCCGTTTTCCGGTTTTTCAGTCTCCGGTACTTCTGCTTCAGGAGCTTCTGTCTGTGGTACTTCCGGCTCCTGTGTGTCAGGATTTTCCGGCTCTGTTGGAGGAGTTGTCTCCGGCGTTTCGGTCTCAGGTTTTTCAGTCTCCGGTACTTCTGTTTCAGGAACCTCCGGCTGTGGTGTCTCAGGCTCTGTCGTATTTTCCTTTAATTCCTCAATAAACACCTTCACTTCCCGAACAATTTTCTTACTTTCCCCGTTCCATCCGGCAGTCTGTGTATAGTCGTACTTCTCTATATCAGAAGGAGTAAAAACTACATTCATCTTCGTTTCATAAGAAGACGGTTCTGTCTGTGCTTCCCACGCAAACACCCCTTCTCCTTTAAATCCGGCATTTGCAAAATCCAGATTTTTAAATTCTTCCTTAGTAGCAAATTTTAATTCAGAAGGAATTTGAACCTCTGCCATTGGCTTTGCCGGCTCCTCCACCTGAGGTTTTAATGCTTCAATAAATACTTTTATGGTTCTGGTTACTGTTTTACTCTGATTATCCCAACCGGAAACCTGTGAGTAGTCATAGTTTTCTGTATCCTTCGGTGTAAACACCACCTTCATCTCTGTTTCGTAAGAAGACGGAGGTACCTGTGTTCCCCATGTAAAAGCACCTTCTCCCGTAAATCCCAAAAGAGGAAAACTACAAGTATTCCACTCTGCCAGATTGTTCAGGGTAATCTGTGCAGGCATCACCACCTGAGGAATTTTTGCGGCAACAAATGCCCCTTTTCCGCTTTCTGCCGTTGAAACGTCCACATCCTGTGCTGTAATGCCGTCTCCCGTTACCGTAAGCTTTCCTTTGCCTGTAACCTTTACCAAAGCTCCTGTAAATCCGGCATTTCTCTTTATCTTAACTCCCGCAGGAATATGAAGCTTCTTTTCTGTGCTGACATTGACCATACCGCATACCATAACCGTTCCCTGTCCTCCTGCCAAGGCAAATGCCTTTTCAAAGGAGTCCACTGCCTGCGCCTGACCGGTTCCGTCAGCATTTTCTCCTGCCTGAATACTTCCGTTCAAGTAGATAATCTTCTCCTGCGTCTGTGCTTCCTGCTGTGCAGCAAATACAGCAATTGGAGCCGCTGTCTCTGCCACTGCTCCTGTCACCAGTGCAGAAGCAAGGGTAACCCCCAGTACATTGGCTGCCACTTTATGTAAATTTTTTTTATTTCTATTCATTTCCCTTATTCCCTTTCTAAATCAAATGTGAACAAGTTCAGTTTTTGTTATTCTGATTTAGTATAACACAATTTTCTTTTTTCCGACACCCCCAAAAATCAACTTTTTTCCCGTGGATTTCATACAGATTTCTTGCAATCCAAATAAAAATCATGTATATTAGACTTTAATAGCCAAAGCTATAATTTATTATCAAAAGGAGTTGAACATATTGGATTCCAGTGACGCCATACAGTTTCTGATTTTGATTATTCTCATTTGCCTTTCCGCATTTTTTTCATCAGCAGAAACTTCTATGACAACAGTGAACAAAATTCGTATTCAAGCTTTAGCCGACCAAGGGGACAAGCGAGCCCTGACACTTTTGAACGTAATTGAAGACTCCGGCAAGCTTCTGAGTACCATTCTTATCGGTAACAACATTGTAAACATCAGTGCATCTTCCCTTGCCACTACGCTTACCATGCGCTTGTTCGGCAGTGCTGCCGTAAGTATCAGTACGGGTATTATTACTCTTCTGGTCTTAATCTTTGGGGAAATCACTCCAAAAACTCTGGCAACTGTACATTCCGAAAAAATGGCACTGTCTTATGCAAAAGTCATTCGCATTTTAATGTTCATTCTGACGCCGATTATCTTTATTATCAATAAGCTGGCGCAGGGTGTTCTGACGCTGATGCGGATTGATGCCAATGCAAAATGCAATACCATTACCGAGCATGAGCTTCGTACTTTGGTAAATGTAGGACATGAAGAAGGAGTTATTGAAAGCGAAGAACGTCAAATGATTTATAATGTATTTGATTTCGGCGACTCTCAGGCAGAAGATGTCATGATACCACGTATTGATGTAACCTTCGCTGATGTAAACAGTTCATATGAAGACTTAGTCGGTCTGTTTCGTGATGAAAAGCATACACGCTTCCCTGTCTTTGAGGATACCACCGACAATATTATCGGTATTGTCAATGTAAAAGACCTGCTTCTTACAAGCAAGGAAGATTTTTCCGTGCGGAAAATTTTAAGAGAGGCTTATTTCACTTACGAATACAAACGAACCTCTGAGCTTCTGATGGAAATGAAAGAAAATTCAGTAACCTTTGCCGTTGTATTGGATGAATACGGAGCGACCTCCGGTATTGTGACTCTGGAAGATTTAATTGAAGAAATTGTAGGGGACATCCATGACGAATATGACTCAGAGGAAGAAGAGCTTCGTGAAATTATCCCGAACCGTGAGTATATCGCTCTTGGTTCTGCCAGACTTGACGATTTAGATGAAACACTTCACTTGAATATTGTTTCTGATGATTATGACTCCATTGGAGGCTATATCATTGAACAGCTCGACAGATTTCCTGCTGCCGGCGAGTCCGTCACCACAGATGGCGGTGTAAAACTTGTTGTAGATAAAGCAGAACGAAATCGTATCGAAACCGTTCATATTTATCTTCCTGAAAAAACCGAAGAAAATTTTGACGAATAAATTTAAAACAGGAAAGGATTTTTATTATGAGCAGCTTGTTTAATATGGACAGTCCGATTATGCGTTTTCTGTCCCGTGTATGCGATATTATGATTTTAAATATTTTATGTATTGTATTTTGTATTCCTATTATTACTGCCGGCGCTTCTGTCACCGCCATGTATACCGTTACTCTGAAAATGGTGCGTGGAGAAGAGTCTTATATTTTCAAAGGCTTCTTAAAAGCCTTTAAAGAAAATTTCAAACAGTCTACGATTATCTGGCTGATTATGGCAGCTATCGGAATTTTTATTTATGTTGATTATCGTGCTACTGCCTTCCTTCCGGGGAATATGAGCACAATTTTCCAGATTTTAATCGGTGCATTAGGTATTCTTTATTTTATGATACTGGTATATGTTTTCCCATATACGGCGCGTTTCATAAATAATATTAAAAATATTTTTAAAAATTCTCTGTTAATTGCAATTTTAAATCTCCCTTGGACCATTCTTTTAATGCTTATTCCTCTGGGACTGGGATTTCTAACCTTCTTAACAGCTTCAACACTGGTGTACGGCAGTATGCTGTGGCTGCTTTTGGGCTTTGCCAGTGTGGCTTATGTATGCTCCATTATTTTAAGAAAAGTCTTTGAAAAATATGAGCCACATGAGGAAGAAGAAGAAAATGAACTTCCTGAAATCTCCGAAAAATAAGATGTTTTTCTATGAAAAGAGTTTCTTTTAATTAAGAAGCTCTTTTTTTATTACGAAAGCGCCCACCGCAGGCGAAGGATTTTCCAAAATAAAATTTTCTTTGTATTGAATTATAAACACAATACCACCTTGACTTTCTTAGTCCAATATTATAAAATCCCCCTATACAAGGAAAGTTATGTATAACTAACCACAAGATATAGGAGGACACAGACTTATGAGAGAAGAATGGATTTCCTTTAACAAAGGAAATTGGACAAAAGAGATAGATGTAAGGGACTTTATTCAGAAGAATTACACTCCTTACGACGGTGACGATGCCTTCCTTGCAGGTCCTACAAAAGCAACACAGACGCTTTGGGAGCAGGTTATGGAGCTTACAAAGCAGGAACAGGAAAAGGGCGGTGTACTGGATATGGATACAAAAATCATTTCCACCATCACTTCTCACGGACCGGGATATTTAGATAAAGATTTAGAAACAATCGTAGGTTTTCAGACAGACAAACCTTTTAAACGCTCCTTACAGCCTTACGGCGGTATCCGTATGGCAATGAAAGCCTGTGAGGACAATGGCTATCACGTAGACCCTGAGGTTGTTGAATTTTTTACCAAGCATCGCAAAACACATAATGACGGTGTATTTGACGCTTACACACCGGAAATGCGCGCATGCCGTTCCAGCCATATTATCACAGGACTTCCGGATGCTTACGGCAGAGGACGTATTATCGGCGACTACCGCCGTGTGGCTCTTTACGGTGTAGACCGCCTGATTGAAGATAAAGAAAATGAAAAAAATACCACACGTACTACCATGTACTCTGATGTAACAAGAGAACGTGAAGAATTATCCGAACAAATCCGTGCTTTAAAAGAATTAAAAGAGCTGGGTAAAATTTACGGATTTGATATTTCCCGCCCTGCTGCCAATGTGCAGGAAGCTATCCAGTGGTTATATCTGGGCTATCTTGCTGCCATTAAGGAACAGAACGGTGCTGCCATGTCACTTGGACGTACTTCTACCTTCCTTGACATTTATGCAGAACGTGACTTAAAGAACAATACCTTCACAGAAGAACAAATTCAGGAATTTATCGACCATTTTATCATGAAGCTGCGTCTTGTGAAATTTGCAAGAACCCCTGAATACAATGCGCTGTTTTCCGGCGACCCTACTTGGGTAACAGAGTCCATCGCCGGTATGGGAATTGACGGACGTCACCTTGTAACAAAGATGTCCTTCCGTTACCTTCATACACTGGAAAATCTGGGTACTTCTCCGGAACCAAACTTAACGGTTTTATGGTCTACAAAGCTGCCTGCAAACTTTAAGCGCTTCTGCGCCAAAACTTCTATCGCATCCTCTTCCATTCAGTATGAGAATGACGATTTAATGCGTGTAACTCACGGCGATGATTATGCCATTGCCTGCTGCGTATCTTCTATGCGCATTGGAAAAGAAATGCAGTTCTTCGGCGCTCGTGCAAACCTTGCAAAATGTTTGTTATATGCAATCAACGGCGGTGTTGACGAAGTATCTAAAAAGCAGGTTGGTCCAAAATTCCGTCCTATTACTTCCGAATATTTAGATTACGATGAGGTTATGGACAGATTTCAGGATATGATGAAATGGCTTGCCGGTGTCTATGTAAATACTTTAAATGTTATTCACTATATGCACGACAAATATTCTTACGAAAGATTGCAGATGGCGCTTCATGATAAAAAAGTCACACGCTGGTTTGCAACAGGTATTGCAGGACTTTCTGTTGTCGCTGACTCTCTGTCCGCAATTAAATATGCAAAAGTAAAAGCCATTCGTGACGAAAACGGCATTGCCGTAAATTATGAAATCGAAGGAGATTTTCCAAAATACGGAAATGATGATGACCGAGTTGACGATATTGCTTATGATATTGTTCATACCTTTATGGAATATATTAAAGGAAATCATACCTACCGTGGAGGAATTCCTACAACTTCTATCCTTACCATTACTTCTAACGTAGTATATGGAAAAGCAACAGGTTCTACACCGGATGGAAGAAAAGCAGGACAGGCATTTGCTCCGGGAGCTAACCCAATGCACCACAGAGACAGTCACGGCGCTGTTGCATCCTTAAATTCTGTTTCCAAGCTTCCATTTAAGGACGCACAGGATGGTATTTCCAATACCTTTTCCATTATTCCGGGCGCTCTGGGAAAAGATGATGCAGTTTTCTTTAATGACATTGCTTTTGAATTAGAACCGGACTGCGCTTGCTGCGAGCCAAACATTGACTTACAATAATACTTTTTACAGGAGGAATTTTCAATGAATATCAGTAATGCTCAAATCGATAACTTAGTAAATTTATTAGACGGATATGCAGAAAAAGGCGGACATCACTTAAATGTCAACGTATTTACAAAGGAAACTCTTTTAGATGCACAGAAGCATCCTGAAAAATATCCGCAGCTTACTGTTCGTGTGTCCGGATATGCAGTAAACTTCCACAAGCTGACAAAAGAACAGCAGGATGAGGTTATCTCAAGAACCTTCCATGACGGAATGTAAAACAGGCTTTGTACACTCCATTGAAACCTTTGGCACAGTAGACGGGCCCGGCATCAGACTTGTAGTCTTTTTGCAGGGCTGTCCTATGCGCTGCCTGTACTGTCATAATCCGGACACTTGGGCTCCCAAAAAAGGACAGTCTATGACCGTAGAGGAAATTCTGGAAATCTATGAAAAAAACAAAGGCTTTTATCAGAATGGAGGAATTACCGTTACCGGAGGCGAGCCTTTGATGCAGTTGGAATTTGTCACTGCATTATTTCAGGCCGCAAAGTCAAAAACCATCCATACCTGCCTTGACACCTCCGGTATTCTTTACAGAGAAAAACAAGCGGAAGCTTATCAAAAACTGTTTTCCTATACAGACTTGATTTTGCTGGATATTAAGCACAGTGCTTCAGAAGAACATAAAAAATTAACAGGACATCCTCTTTCACCTGTTCTTGATTTTCTGAAGGCTTCGGAGACAGCAAGAGTTCCTGTGGTTGTCCGTCACGTCATTGTGAAGGGCTTTACAAATTCCAAAGAAGAACTGGACGGTATCGGAAAGCTTCTCGCTTCCCACAAAAATATCAAAGGACTGGAAGTTCTCCCCTACCACAACATGGGAGAACAAAAATATTCTGAATTAAATATGGAATATCCGCTAAAGGGGATGGAAAATCTTCCAAAAGAAGAAGCGCAAAAAGCACGCTCCTATATTTTGGAAAGCTATAAAAAATACCGTGTAAGAAAATAATTATAAAGAAGGCTGATACTTCACAACAATTTCTATGTGAAATATCAGCCTATAATTTTATCTACAATTCTAAAAATTTATCCCATATTTTATCATAATTCAAAAAATAATAATAATCGTCATTTACCATAAAAAATCTTCCAGGACTGACTTCTAACACCTCTCCATCTTCAAATTCCAATGTATAATAGGTAACTGCTCCTGAAGACAATGTCTCCTCTCTTTGCACTTTTCTTCCCAGTTTTACTTTTCCTAATAATTCTACAAAATCATCTCTCTGTTCCTTATCCAAGAAATTTGTAACTATGATTTCTTATTGTATCACTTATTCATGAATTACACATCCTACTTTTCAAACATATTATAAATAACTACTAAAATTTTTTAAACTGTTGACAGTTCTATAAAAATTCGTCACATTGGATTCAGCGATCGTGTTACAGAAACTTGCGAAGCCTGTAACCAAGGGAGAGCCTTCGGAAGCGGTCCAATAAAACAGTATCATAATGTTTTCGGGAAGGCGGCATGATTTGTCAAACGCCCTAATGTATAAGTGGCAACAGCACTTTTAGCTGTTGCCACTTGATGCACTAACACATTACAAATCAGGAAGAAGTAGATGACCGAATCATTTCAAGCAACTTACTCAAATCTTCAATTATATCTGGTATAATCTTAATAAGGACAACGCAACCAATAACAAAAATAACTATTGCAAACTGATGGGAGTGCCAAATCCTTTTACATTTTGCTTTTGAGTTTATGCAAAATCTTTTCCATGTATCGTTTTTATAATTATTATCTGATTTCTTTTCTTGCAGTTCTTCAATATCAAAAAGCTGAGTTTCTTTTTCATATATCTTACCGTTCGATTCATATTTTACACGATTCCACTCCGCTTTTAGATATATCTGCATATCTGATAATAAATCGTCGCTTTGCGTTCCTAATGCTTGTTGCTTTTCCAAAACTTTTTCATTTGGAATGAAAACTGCATCGCCGTTTTTCTTATTTTCTAAAAGGTTGCTCTGGAAACACACAAATAGGTTTTTATAGCTAAGAATTATTAGATCGATTTTCTGCATCATTTTTCTATCAAAATCATCAGAAAAATTCAACATCAATTTAATTTCTGCTCCAAGCTGGTTTAGTTTATGGAGATTATCGCCAAACGGATATTTGGCAAGAGCATCTATCTCAATAATTGTATCTGTCAAGTTTTGTGTATCCAAAAGTGCAAGGAACTCTGAAATGCTGGTTCTCAATTTATCAATCCATTCTACACGGTTCTTTGTAACTGAATCCATGTACTGAACGGCTTTGTTGTTTTTCACCGTGAACCACAACGAAATCAAGCTAAATAATAGCGTGAGTAAAATACCAATAACGGTATATGCTTCTTGGTTTACCTTTAAATATTCCAAAATCTCTGCCATACAGCTTCTCCTTCTTTATCCATATAAATTTGTTCTTCTTGAAAAAATTCTGCCCGAGTTGGGTAGAATTTTCAAAACAACTTTCCGATAATTTGCCGAAAAGTTGCAAACTCACTTCCAATCAATTTGTTGGAAGTCTAATATACAATCAAAATTTGCTTGTAAACACAAAATCATCAGAAATAATCATTAATAGAGTTTGTAAAAATTTTGAAAATGTCAACAAAAAACAAATGCAACAATTTCTATCTATACTTACAAAGTTTAGAAATGTTTGTGCTCATAGTGAAAGGCTCTTTACATACCGCACACGAGATGCTATTTCTGATTTACCACTACATCATAAAATGTCCATTCCAAAACAGGGAATACAGTATCAATACGGAAAAAATGATTTGTTTGCAGTTGTAATTGCTTTCCGATACCTTCTTCCTGATAAGGACTTTCTCATCTTTAGAAAACGTTTAATACGACTAATCAATGCTGTTTCCAAAAAACTTATCCACTTAAACAATCCTGATTTACTGAAAAAAATGGGATTTCCAAAAAATTGGAAAAATATTACTCGATATTGATTATTTCGTCCATCTACATTTATTTCCTTGCTACAATCAGATATCTATGTATCGTTCCTTCAATTTCTCCTTTTTCTTCCAATATTCCCTGCATTTTAAGCAATCTTTCAAAACATCTGTCCACGGAAAAATCGAGAAACTCCCACTCAATAATACGTGCAAACCACACAAATGCTCCCACATCATAAAATTTAATCGGTCTGTACGCTTCTTCTGCACGAACGATTTGAAAGCCTGCCTCCTCAAACACTTTTATCTGCTCTTTTAAACGCAAATGCGAAAACAAACCTTTTGTTCCGGGAAGCACCATGTCTACCAAGTCTTTGTCATTATCGCCGCCTACCTGCTGTGTAACAAAGATACCGTCCTTTTTTAACAAACGATATAATTCCCTCGCATCAAAAGCACCGTGTCTATTGATAATCATATCAAAGGTTTCACTGTTATAAGGAATATCCGCAGGATTACAACATTCTCTAAAATTAATTCCCAGTGGCAATAATTTTTCTCTGCATAATTCTACATTCGGTTGAAACCCTTCTGTGGCTGATGTTTTCTTAAACGGATGATTTAATGACAATAAAAATTCGCCACCACCCGTATCATAATCCAAAAGCTCCATATCATCTTTTAAATATTGGCTTACTATATTTTTATAATCCCATGGTAAATCCTTTTCCTCATCATATTTTCCATCAATATGTGAAAAATCCCATCCCTTTATATGCGCTATTTGTTCTTCTTTTTTCCATATTTCTCTTAATTCTGTTTCTCTCATCTAAACTGCTTCCTCTCTATTTCATTTTAAAGAAAATAAATATTCGGTGCAGTTCCTGTCAGCGCCTTTCAATTTCATTTACCTCGATACAATCCGCTGCCAGTTTTTAAAACTGCACCGAGTAATTAATTCGTTTTCTCACCTCAAACCTCCTACAATTTTTATCTCAATATCTTCTCCATTGCTTTCCCTTTCGCCAATTCATCTATCAATTTATCCAACCAACGAATTTTTTGCATCAAAGGGTCTTCGATTGCTTCCACCTGAATACCACAAACTTTTCCTGTAATAAGCACTGCATTTGGATTTAACGAAGGGGCATCTTCAAAAAATTGGCGATAACTGCTTTCCTTATCCCACTGTTCCGGCAAATACCCGGTTAACCATGTAATAATCTCATCTACTTCTTCCTTTGTTCTGCCTTTTTTCTCTGCTTTTGCAACAAGCAATGGGTAAACTTTTGAAAATTTCATATCAAATACACTTTGTCTTGCCATGCTACTTCTCCATTTCCTTCGTAATATCTATGAACTGCTCTCCTACCCTCTGCACTTCCCCAAATACCAAACGAATTCCTTTTTCCGTCAGGTACCAATTATCTCTTTTTACATCACTGTCCTGTATGGGGCATACATAAAACTGTGTTTCCGGATATAAAAGCTGATAATATAAAAGACTTCTTCTGGCATGATAAGGTTTGCAGCATAAAATCGCCTTTTTTATTTCCATCCCCAAACGATCTGTAACTTTTCTGGAATAAATGGCGTTCTCATAAGTATAAGTTGCATTATTTTCTCTTAAAATATGTTCTTCGGGAACCTGATTTTTCTTTAAAGCTTCTTTTAAAAATTCCCATTCCGTCTCATATTCTCCATCATAAAGCTCCTGTTTTTCCTGTACTCCTGCAAATTTTCCATTTAAAATACTATATTTTCCTGAAGGCAAAATATAAGGTGCTAATCCTTGATGATATAATTTTGCCGCTTCCTCTGCTAACTGAGGAAAACCACTTCCCGGTATAAAAATCATATCTGATTTTTCCGCTTTATCCTCTACAAAAATAAACTCTGTAATCTGATTTAAAAATTTATCGTTCATAAATTATTCCTTTATTCCCAACGGGCATACCTGAAACATTTCTTCTACGATTGCCTGATATTCCTTTAAGTGCTGGGATTTCTTTATTTTCTTCAAGTATTTCTGATTATCTGCAAACAGGTTTCCCATATAAAACCACAATTCTTTCATCTTAAACAAAACATTTTTGTCCCCTGACATGACTTCTGTGTATTCCTCACACAGCTTGTCATGAAAAGCTTTTAGCGTTACCATTTCTAACACTGTCCCCTTCTGTACCTGCTGTACCAACGCCGGATTTACCAAAAGTCCCCGTCCTAACATCACTTTCTCTATGGAAGGATATTCTTCAAAGAACTTTTCACATTTTGACCGTGTAAATAAATCTCCATTATAACATAAGGAATTTTGACTGCATCTCACCGCCTCTTGAAATTGTTCCATTCTGGGCTCATTCTTGTAATAATCGCTTTGAATTCTGGGATGCACAATCAGTTCTTCCAAAGGAAATCGGTTATAAATCCGAAGCAGTTCTGTAAATTCCTCCGGCTCATCCTTTCCAATCCTTGTCTTAACAGAAATCTTCATATCCAGATTTTCAAATACTTCATCCAGAAATTTCTCAAGCTGGGCAGGAAATTCTAAAAATCCAGAACCCTTCTTTTTCGCTGTTACCGTTCCCGAAGGACATCCTAAATTCAAATTCACTTCTTCATAGCCATATTCTCTTAATTCTTCTGCCAATCGAATAAAATCCTGCGCCTGATTTGTTAAAATCTGTGGCACAAGATGATATCCTTCATTATTGTCCGGCAAAATATCTCTCAATTCCTTTGGTGTCATTAACTTTTTACTTCCCGGCGTTAAAAATGGGGTAAAATATTTATCTATTCCCGGAAAGAATTGATGGTGCACCTGTCTGTAAATATATCCTGTAATTCCCTCCATAGGGGCAAAATAGTACTTCATAATTATCTCCTGTTTTTATACTTTTCAATATTGTACCATTCTCCCCTTTTTATTACAACGAATTTTGTACCCAAAAAGAAGCAATATCCCCGCACCTGTGCAGAGAAATCCCAATGTCTTTCCCTCTGCCTTATAAGAAATTTCAATGGTGCATTTTCCCTTCGGCACTTTTGCGCCTACAAATGCTGTATTTACCTTTTCCACAGAAGTTTTTTCTCCGTTTATGTGTATTTCAAACCCTTCATCATAAGGAATACTAGTAATCAGATATCCTGCTTCTTTATTATTCACACTGCAAATCAGCGTATCGCCTTCTGTTTTTTCCAATTTTAAAGGTGTTTCATACAGCTTTTCATTCCTTAATTCACTTAAATTTCCGGTAAATACTTCCAGATTAGAAATCTCATATTCGCCCGGTCCAAAAATAAAATCTGCTGTCTGATTTTCCGGATTAAGGGTAACTGTATAGGCAAAAGACTCATTGTGATTGGCATATTCATGAGATTTTGCAGTAAGACGATTGGTCTGCCCGCAAAGCCGTATATACATATCCTTGTCTTTTTTATTCTTCACCTGAAATCTCACGGACAGTAAATCTTCTGTCATAGGCACATCTTTCATCGGTATACTAACTTTTTTCTCTGTTGAAAGAGAAAAACTCCAGCCAAAAGAAGTTTTTTTAATCTGATTTTCTTCTTCGTTGATTTCCGGTATTTCCAAAGGACACGTATTCATAACAGGAAAATCTCCATCATCCCCTGCACTTTCTGTCACCGCTTTCCACAAAAAGGCGGTCTGATTTGCAGGAAAATCCAAGGTCTGATAATTCTTTTTCGACACCACCTCATTGGTTACATACCCTATGGGTGCTGCATGAGAATTTACATAGAGATTTCCGTTTTCTCCTTCTTCTAAAAGTTCATACCCTGCTAAAGGGTGATTTCCAATTACATATTTCACACCCATAAGCTGTAAAAACAATGGATTGTCTGATACAGCCTGCATCATATTATTTCGAAAATGCTCGTTTATATCATAGGTTTCCCTGCGAAATTTATAGTATTCTTCGTTATAGGCAGAGGAATACATGGAAGTAATCCATTGCCTGCTATCCTCTATTCGGTTTATATCCTGCAATTCTTTTTTTCCGCCCTGCTGCTCCTCCATGCGATACCAGCCTGTATCTTTTTCTAAAATCTCCTCTACTTCTGCCTTAGTATCTCTGTCTAAAATCTTTTCATAATCTTCTTTTGGAATAATATGGTCGCTCCCCTTGTTGATTGTCCAACCAGAGCAAAACAAAATCACACAGGAAACCCATACAGCCAAAGGAAACTCTGAAAATCTCTTTCTGATAAGAAAGCAGACCAGCATTACTCCGCAGTCTAACAACGCCCAGAATGTTTTTCCTGCAATCAAGAAAATTGCCGTTATCAGATACGGAAGAATATCCCGAAAAGTGCTTTCCCTTTTCTTAATACGGTCTATGTATTTGGCAACTTCCATACACATAAGCGGAAGAAACGGAATAAAAACCTTTCCCTTATCATAAAGTCCGCCGTTTAATACATATCCCACAAGAGGAATAGCAAAAATCAAAAAAAGGCTGACCGAAAGAAATTTTTCCTGCCATTTTCTCCTGCATATCATGTCGTCAAATAAGGCAATCAACGCCAGTGCAGACATCCCTACACCATGAGGTGTATACAGAAATCGCATAGGCTGAACAGTAAAAAGCGATACTGCCATTTCTGCATGTGAACCGCTTCCGCCTCGACCAAAAAGTACAAATGCCGTAGGAATAAGCAAAATCCCACACAAAAGCACGCTGTGAAGAAGCACACCGGCTAATGAAACGCTATTTTTTAAAAATTCTTTTATTCCTTTCTCTGTAAATTTAGAAGCTCCATAAATCCCCAACGCCAGAAGTCCGCCTATGCTAAAGAAAAAACTGGTAAGTATCATTCCACACACACTGCATAACAGCAATGCTTTCTTCTTTTCCTCTACATATTTATCCACACCTAAAAAGGCAGTACACAGAAAAGGCATATAATTGACAAACATCAGTTGATTATAGGAATGATACACCAAAGGCGCTGCCAATAGAAACAGAAACGTACATGCCAGAGTAATTCTGTCATCACATTTCTTCTTTAACCAGCAGTAAAAAATCACCACAGACGCACCATAAGATAAAATGGAGGTAATCTGAATATATAGACTCATGGGAACAAAGGGAAGGAGATAAGAAATCCAAATAATCGGATTAAACAGACCATAATAAGAAAAATTATAGATATTCTGTCCCGCACCTAAGTTCCACGCAATATCGGGAAAAAGCTGTCCTGTATCATAAAATTGCTGTCTGAAATAATCCGGCAGTACGCTGTGCTGATTTACCCAATCTAAATCTGAGCCCAAAATTCCGTACTGCAATACAAAAATCCAGCACACTGCCAGACACATACCAAACAGCAGTAAAGGTATTTTAATTTTTTCTGTTTTCTTCATCTGTATCTTCCTTCTGCTCGTGAGACTCTTTTAAAATATAGAGAGGTCTGTGTTTTGTTTCCAAATAGGTTTTTGACAGATATTGCCCTACAATTCCTGTACAAAATAATTGAATTCCACTTACAAAAAACAAGATACAGACTAAAGAAGGCCAGCCCGGAACAGGATCTCCAAATGCCAATGTACGAATAATGATAAAAATAATCAACAGAAAGGAAATTCCGCAGAAAGCAACTCCTGCCACAGATGCCAGTGACAAAGGCGCTACGGAAAAGCCTGTAATTCCTTCTAATGAATAAGCCACCAGTTTTCGTAAGGACCATTTTGTTGTTCCTGCACACCGACTGGTATTTGGAAATTCCAACCATGTAGTGCGAAATCCCACCCATTGAAAAATTCCTTTTGAAAAACGATTATACTCACTCATGGAAAGCACTGCATCTACCATGGTTCTTTTCATCATTCGAAAATCCCTTGCTCCGTTGACAATCTCTGTCTTGGACATTTTGTTAATGACCTTATAAAAACTGTCTGATAAGAAAGAACGAATTTTCGGTTCTCCTTTTCTGTCGCCTCTTTTTGTGGCAACACAATCCCAATCCTCACTTTGCAAAAGCTCATACATCTTTGCCAAAAGTGCAGGAGGATCCTGCAAATCCACATCCATAACAACTCCATAATTGCCTGTGATATGAGAAAGACCTGCATAAATCGCAGCCTCTTTCCCAAAATTTCTGGAAAAAGAAAGATAATTACATCTCTCGTCTTTATCGGATAACGCTCTTAATTCCTGTAATGTTCTGTCGGAAGAACCATCATCCACAAAAAACAGCTCAAAATTCACATAAGCCATCTCTTTCATGATTTTTTTCATTTCTTCATAATATACTGGAATTGCTTCTTCCTCATTAAAACAGGGGATTACGATTGATATTTTGTCCATCCTTGCACCTCATTTTCTTCTGTATAAGGAAATTCTATTCTTACTTTGAATAAATCTCCGTCAATCTCAATTTCCATGTTGCCTGCCATGTTTTTTACAAAACTGGATACGATTGCCAGTCCCAAACCATGACCTTTCGTTGTCCGCGCCTTATCCCCTCTTACAAAACGCTCTGTAATTTCATCCGGTGAAAAATCCATTTCATAGGAAGCTGTATTTTTAATTTCTGCAAGAACCCTATTCCCATTTTTTTCAGCAGTGACGTAAATTCTTGTTCCTGCCAATGCGTATTTTTTCGCATTTTCTAAAAGATTTTGCACTACCCGATACATCTTTCTGCTGTCTGCTGTAAAATATAAAGGTTCCTCCGGAAGCTTCAGACGCACCATACTATCCTTTTCATCCGGATTTTCCTCTAAATCTCCCAAAACCTGCACCAACAGCTTACTCATATCTAATCTTTCCATTTGAAGCTGTTCTACATTGCTGGTTGCCTTGGAAAGCTCAAATAAATCTTGTATCATATCCTTTAACTGTTCCTGTTTCATACCCAGAACTTCTATGTAATCCTGTGCTGCAGGTGTAAGTTCTTCTTTTTTTAATAAATCAATATACCCTATCATAGAGGTAAGCGGCGTTTTTAAATCGTGAGACATATTCGTAATCAAATCTACCTTCAAACGCTCTGCTTTTAACTGTTCCTGTATACTTTTTTCCATTGCAGTTTCTATGTTTGCCAGATTGCAATCTGCTTCATAAAGCAACTCTTCTGAAGACAATCGACATTCCTTCGGCACTTCCTCTCCCTTTGCCAAGGCTTCAATATGACGCACCAGTTTCCCCATCTCCTGATAAGCTTTATTTAGAAGCATATTTTTCAAAACCGGAATTTCAAGGAAAACAGCAACGGCCGTAACTATTAAAAGTGACACTTTTTCCTCATAAAATGCCTCAAATAAAAAAGCTCCGTCTAAAATCAGAAACAAAAGAAGTGTTCTTGTAAAAACTACCTTTTGCTTATCTTGAATTTGCTTTTCTAATACTGTTCTGTTCTTATAATTTTCAATCACCTGCACACACCAGCAGGTTTTAAAAAATGTTTTTTGCACATAACGAAGATACAATATAAAAATTGCTGCATAAAAAACAAGAAGCTGAACTCCAAAAATTACTACAAAACGAAAAATATCTCCTGCATCTTCCAGCACGTGACCCAGCACATAAATATCTTTGCCGCAGCAATCTGCAATGGTAGAAAAAATAAATGCTCCGCTTCCCAAACATAAAAGTAGAAAAACCTCACTGGGGATTTTATCTAATTTAGAAAGTTCAAACTGCTCCGGTTTCAGATACTTTTTTCGATAAACATTGGTGATAAAAAGAAGCACGATACCCAAAAATCCGCCAATCCAAAGAAGAAATAGAGATATACTTTCATATACACGCACCAGCTCAAAAGACAAATCTCCATAATATTCTACAGAGGAATAACTTCTGAAAAACAGGGAAATAGCCAAAAGAACCGGTAAAATCATCCATGCTGCAAATAAAAACTTACCTCTGTTTTTATCATTAATGAACTTTTTCAATTTTATAGCCAATCCCCCACACCACCTTTAAATATTTTGGATTTTTCGGTGTAATTTCTATTTTCTCCCGAATTCTGCGAATATGTACCATTACTGTATTTTCTATTCCGTAGGCTCTTTCCTGCCAGACTTTATCGTAAATCTCCTCTGCCGAAAATACATAGCCCATATTACTCATTAACAGTTCTACAATCTTATATTCTGTAGCTGTCAAATGAACATCTTCTCCGTCTACCTGCAGGCTCTTGGTATGTTTGTTCAATACCAATCCTCCGTTTACTATGATATCCTCTTGACTTTTGGCTGCTGAACCAAGAGAAAAATATCTTCTCAGTTGGGACTTTATCCTTGCCATAAGTTCTGCGGTATTGTACGGCTTTGTAACATAATCATCTGCTCCCATAGAAAGTCCCAGAACCTTATCGCTGTCCTCAGTTTTTGCAGAAAGCATAATAATGGGAATATTATTTTTCTCCCTGATTTTCATTACAGCAGACAACCCATTTAACTTCGGCATCATTACGTCCATAAGAATTAAATGAATTTGCTCACGAAGCAGAATATCTAATGCTTCCACCCCATCATAAGCTTTATATACTTCATAACCTTCCAGCTCTAAAAGCTTTCCCAAGGATTTTACGATTTCTCTGTCATCATCTACTACTAAAATCTTATACTGTCCCATGTTCTCCCCTCCCTTGTTGATGTGGTTTATTATAACAGCTAAATCGTATATTTTTTTTATGAAATTCTGACTTTTTTCTTAAGATTTTGTAAAAAAAGAATACCCCCCCCCGAAAATTTTTACATTTTGGAAAAGAGGTATTCTTCTAAATTATTTTCTTATTTCATTATTTTATTTATTTGAAATATTCCACACCGGATTCAAAAATCTTGATATCCTGTTCACCGTAAATATTCATGGCAACGCCATCACCACGTCTTTCAGAATGTGCCATCTTACCAAGCACACGTCCATCAGGACTTGTAATACCTTCGATTGCACAGTAAGAACCATTGACATTCCATTCTTCGTCCATCGTAACATTGCCGTTAATATCACAGTATTGTGTAGCTACCTGACCGTTTGCAAACAGCTTCTGCAGCCATTCATCATTTGCTACGAAACGACCTTCACCATGAGAAGCAGGGTTTGCATAAACCTTGCCAAGCTCTGCTTTTAACAGCCATGGAGATTTATTTGTTACAACCTTTGTATATACAATCTTAGAAATATGACGTCCGATTGTATTGAAGGTAAGTGTCGGAGAATTTTCTGTCTGTCCAACAATTTCTCCGTAAGGTACTAAGCCCAGTTTAATAAGGGCTTGGAAACCATTACAGATACCAAGAGCTAAACCATCTCTTTCATTTAACAGACGCATAACCGCTTCTTTCATCTTTTCATTTCTAAATGCAGTTGCAAAGAATTTTGCAGAACCATCCGGTTCGTCACCTGCGGAAAATCCGCCTGGGAACATAATCATCTGAGACTGGTCGATGGCTTTTTCAAAAGCGTCTACGGAGTCACGGATATCTGCTGCATCCAGATTTTTGAATACTTTTGTAATCACTTTTGCACCTGCACGTTCAAATGCCTTTGTACTGTCGTATTCACAGTTTGTTCCTGGGAATACAGGGATAAATACAGTCGGCTGTGCAATTTTATGAGAGCAGATATGAACTTCTTTTGTATCATATAAGCCTTTGTCCATATTCTGTGTTGCATCATCTGTTTCAGAACCAGAACGTGTTTTAAATACATTTTCCAATGGTGCTTTCCATGTTTCCAGTGCTTCTGCCATGGTAATTACCATATCTTTATATTCAAATGCTGCTTTATCAGTTACTTCACCGATTACAACACAATCCATCTTCAGCTCATTTACTTTATCATGTGCTACTTCACAGATAATATCACCAAATCCTGCTCCAAATACCGCTGATTCTTCTACGCTATCACAAAGTTTTACACCCATCTGGTTACCGAATGCCATCTTTGATACTGCTGCAGCAATACCCTGACGATCCAAAGCATAAGCAGAAACAACTCTGCCTGCCTGAATGTCTTCATGAAGCTTGTCATACTGTTCTTTTAAAGCTTCAAAATCAGGTAAATCATAAGAAGCCTTTGGTGCACGAAGCCATACTAATTTATTTCCGGCATTTTTCAGCTCCGGTGTGATAACATCCTTCTGTTTTGCCACATCAACTGCAAAAGATACCAATGTAGGAGGTACATCAATTTCATTGAAGCTTCCTGACATGGAGTCTTTTCCGCCGATAGACGGAAGTCCAAATCCAAGCTGTGCCGCATAAGCACCTAAAAGCGCTGCAAATGGCTGACTCCAGCGATGTGGATCTTCTGTCATTCTTCTGAAGTATTCCTGGAAAGTAAAACGGATTTTGCTGTAATCACCACCTGCTGCCACAATTCTTGCAACAGACTCTGTCACTGCGTAAACAGCTCCGTGATATGGACTCCAGCTTGATACATAAGGATCAAATCCATAGCTCATCATAGTAACTGTTTCTGTTTTACCATTTAATACAGGAACCTTTGCTACCATAGTCTGTGTTTCTGTAAGCTGATATTTACCGCCGTAAGGCATAAATACGCTGCCCGCTCCGATAGAACCATCAAACATTTCTACAAGTCCCTTCTGAGAACAGGTATTTAAGTCAGCTAAAGTAGAAAGCCATGCTTCTTTTACGTCTTTCACTTCTTTTGTCTTTGTTAAAGCATTGTCTTCTTTACCCGGAATTTCTACAAATACATCTGTTTCCTGATGAGCGCCGTTTGTATCAAGGAATGCTCTGGATAAATCTACAATGGTTTTGCCTCTCCAGTTCATCACCAGTCTTGGTTCTTCTGTTACTGTTGCAACCGCAATTGCCTCTAAGTTTTCCTCTTTTGCAAATCCAAGGAATTTATCTACATCTTTTGGATCAATAACAACTGCCATTCTTTCCTGTGACTCAGAAATAGCAATTTCTGTACCGTCAAGACCTGCATATTTCTTTGGAACCTTATCTAAGTCAATTTTCAGTCCTGCTGCCAGCTCACCGATGGCAACAGAAACACCGCCAGCACCAAAGTCATTACATTTTTTAATGATTTTGCTGACTTCTTCTCTTCTGAATAATCTCTGAATTTTTCTTTCCGTAGGCGCATTACCTTTCTGTACCTCTGCACCGCAGGTTTCAATAGACTCCTCTGTATGTACTTTAGAAGAACCTGTAGCACCACCGCAGCCGTCACGTCCTGTACGTCCGCCTAATAAGATAATGATATCGCCCGGATCAGAATTTTCACGAATAACCCCACGTCTTGGAGCAGCGCCTAAAACAGCGCCGATTTCCATACGCTTTGCAACGTAGTCCGGATGATAGATTTCTTTTACATAACCTGTCGCAAGGCCAATCTGGTTACCGTAAGAAGAATATCCGTGAGCAGCGCCGCGAACCAGCTTCTTCTGAGGCAGTTTACCTTTCATAGTTTCTTTTACGGAAACAGTTGGGTCTGCCGCACCTGTCACACGCATTGCCTGATACACATAAGTACGTCCTGAAAGCGGGTCACGGATTGCACCGCCAAGGCAGGTTGCCGCACCACCGAAAGGCTCGATTTCTGTTGGGTGGTTATGTGTTTCGTTTTTGAAGTTGATTAACCATTCTTCTTCTTTTCCATCTACATCTACCGGAACAACGATGGAGCAGGCGTTAATTTCATCAGACTCCTCCTGATCCTGTAATTTTCCTTCAGATTTCAGCTTTTTCATTGCCATTAAAGCCAAATCCATAAGACAAACAAATTTATCATCTCTGTCTTTGTAAAGTACCTGACGGTCTTCCAGATATTTCTCATAAGTTTTTTCGATTGGCTCTTTGTAATCACCTTCGCCGAAAGTAACATTCTTTAATTCTGTGGAGAAGGTTGTATGACGGCAATGGTCTGACCAATAAGTATCCAGAACACGGATTTCTGTCATGGAAGGATTGCGTTTTTCTTCATTTTTATAGTAATTCTGAATATGCAGGAAATCCTTAAATGTCATAGCCAGATTTAAAGAATTGTATAATTCCTGTAAGTCTGCTTCCGGCATTTCCATGAAGCCGTCAAAAATCTTAACATCTTCCGGTTCTTCAAATTTCGTTACTAATGTTTCCGGTTTTGCAGCTTCTGCTTCTCTGGAGTCTACCGGATTAATGCAATGATTTTTAATTGCTTCCAGCTCTTCATCAGAAATATTACCTTCAATTACATAAGTCGTTGCAGAACGAATAATCGGAGTTTCATCCTCTTTTAAAAACTGCACACACTGTACAGCGGAGTCCGCTCTCTGGTCAAACTGTCCCGGAAGGTATTCCACAGAAAATGCCTTTGCATTCTCTGCCATTTCAAAAGTTTCTCTAAATAAATCATCTACCGGAGGCTCTGAAAATACACAGGTACATGCTTTTTCAAATACCTCGTCAGAAATGTTTTCAACATCATAGCGAATTAGCACACGCACGCCAGTTACATCTTTAATTCCTAAATAACCTTCAATCTCACTCTTCAATTCCTTTGCCTGAACTGCAAAGTCCTGCTTCTTCTCAACATAAACACGTTTTACACTGCTCATGTGGGCTCCTTTCTGCCTGTAAGGCAATGGCTTTCGTATAGTTTTCTTGTGCCACTTCTTTTCTTAGCTTATCACATTTCACTTTATTAGTAAAATTAATATAACTTATATTATTTATTAGCAATACTTATTGACATATTATTAACTTTTTTTTATGATATAGACAACTACTAATTTTTTATGTCTTTCTGTCCCTCCTTAAATTATTTAACTCCCCTTTTCCATTACTTTCCGTATATATAGGCTCAGTATTTCTTAGCAAATGATGCGAACATTTTTGCAATTTTTCGAGCATAATGATGCTTTGGAGGCTGTGTCTGAGTGCGCAAGCACGAGTTTTGCGTACAAAGCATCGATAAGTGGCGGAGAAAAATAAAAAAATGGAGCAATTTGCGATGAAATAGCTGAGCACCTATATACCCCAAAGCAATAGAAAGGAACAATCATGGATATCAGTTTCGAATTATACAAAGTTTTCTACTATGTTGCCACTACCTTAAATTTCTCAGAAGCTTCCCGTCAGCTCTACATCTCCCAGTCTGCGGTAAGTCAGGCTGTAAAGGCTTTAGAAAATAAGCTGGGGCATCCCTTATTTTTAAGAAATACGAAAAAAGTCACCCTGACACCGGAAGGAGAAGCTTTACTTCGTTATGTAGAGCCTGCGGTCAATCTTCTTTACAATGCAGAACGACAGATTTCTCACGCACAGCCTTCTGAAGCTCCTTTGCGTCTGGGAGCATCGGATACCATCTGCCGCTATTTTCTGCTTCCTTATTTTAAACGCTTTCATAAGGAGTTTCCAAATATTCCTATTAAGGTAACCAACTCTACTTCTGGAGGCTGCGTTTCATTATTGCACAATAACAAGGTGGATTTTATTGTTACCAACGCCCCAAACCCGCACCTTACCAATAAAGATATGTGTTGTACCATACAGGAATTTCAAGACGTCTTTGTGGCAGGAAAGAAATTTTTCAGCCTTCAGGAGCAGATTATTTCTCTGAAACAGCTTGCCCAATATCCTATTTTAATGCTGGATAAAACCAGCTCTACCAGTGAGTTTCTCCATGAGTTTTTTATTAAAAACGGCGTGTCCCTGACACCGGAAGCAGAGCTTTCCAGCAATGACCTGCTCCTTGATTTTGCCCGTATCGGACTGGGAATTACCGTTGTTCCGGATTATGTCCTGAAATCACAAAAAAAGGATTTTTATCCATTAAAATTAAAAGAAAACCTTCCGAAACGCCGGCTTGTCCTTGCGTATAATCCAAAGCTTTTATCCTCTCCTGCCGCAAAAAATTTTTTGGAGTATCTTCACTGTGATAAGCTTATGGTTTAGCTGTCCCAGAAAGCCCTGATTTTCTGCCCTGCGTTTCCAACAGTACACCTTTCATAGCTCTGCCATTCCTGTGGGAATAATTCTAAATATTCTCTTTGCAGAAAACGTTCATCTAAAAGGAGTACCACACCTCTGTCCTCTTTTGTACGAATGACTCTGCCTGCCGCCTGCAATACCTTGTTCATTCCGGGATATCTGTATGCGTAGGCAAAGCCGTTTTGCGCTTTCTCATCATAATAATTCTTCAAAATTTCCCGCTCACAGCCCACCTGCGGAAGCCCCGTTCCCACAATGGCAGCGCCAATCAAACGCTCTCCTGTTAAATCAATCCCTTCTGAAAAAATTCCGCCCATCACGCAAAATCCTATCAGGGTTTTTGCAGAATTTTCCTGAAAAGCTTCCAGAAATTCTTCCCTTTCTTGCTCTGTCATATTGCTGCTCTGCAAAATACAGGATACTTCAAATTGTCTCTCTTCTGTCTTGTTCCGGAAAATCTCGTAAATGTCCTCCAGCATACGATAAGAGGGAAAAAACACCATATAATTCCCCTGTTTTCCTGCTGCCAGCTCATAAATATACTCTGCCATTTTCTCATATTCTGAAACACCGCGCCTTGTATATTTACTGCTCACATCACAGGCAACCAAAAGCTTTAAATTTTCCCGAAGAAATGGTGAGCTGGCACAGATGGCATAATCATCCCGTCTTTCACTAAACAAAGAGCGGTAATAAGGCAATGGCAAAAATGTTCCTGAGAAAAACACCGCTCCTCTTCCTTTATTTAAACATTCCTGAAGATTTCTTTTCGGATTAACACAATAAAGGGTGATGAGAAACCGCTGCTCATCATCATAATGGCTGTAAATCACATAATTTTCATCTGCAATATCGTACATATTCAGAAAATGCCGAACAGAAAAAGAAAATTCCAGCACAGCCTTCTGCACCTTTTCCTCATGTTCCTTTTCCAAAAAGTTTTCCATCTCTCCTAATAAATTCATAAGCTGCAACGAAAGTCCTGCAATGTTTTCCATCACGGTACATTCATCACATTCCCGCTTATATTCCAACATCATACGATTGCATTTCTTCAAAATTTTATATAACTTTGCACTGTGTTCCTTCACAATTTTGGCTGTTTCTAAGAAATCCTCTTTACATAAAACAGCGCTGTACATCTTCCGCCCTCGCTCCACCAGATTATGAGCCTCATCAATCAAAAACAGATAATCCCCTTTTACTCCATCACTAAAAAAACGTCTCAAATATACATTGGGGTCAAATACATAATTATAATCACAAATAACAGCATCTACCCATGAGGAAATATCAAGGCACATTTCATAAGGACATACCCTGTGCTTCTCTGCCTGCTCCAGCAAATCTTCCCTTAAATAAGTATCCTTTTCATTTAAAATCTCAAATACCGCTGCATTTATCCTGTCAAAATGCCCCTCTGCATAAGGGCATTTTTCCGGATTGCAATCAGTTTCCTCACACAGACACAGCTTCTCTTTTGCCGTAATACTGATAGTTTTATATGACAGTCCCTTTTCTTTTAAAATATGAAAAGCTTCCTCTGCCACGGTTCTGGTAATGGTTTTTGCCGTAAGATAAAAGATTTTATCTCCATGACCCTCTCCCACCGCACGAACTGCCGGAAAAATAGCTGCCATAGTCTTTCCGATACCCGTAGGCGCCTGAATAAACAGCTGCTTTTCTGTCCGCATGGTATGATATACTCCTGATACCAGTTCTTTTTGCCCTTTTCTGTATGGATAAGGGAACTCCAATCCTTCCATGGAGCTGCGTCTTTCTATTCTCCTCTGATACTGAAAATTTGCCCACTTATAGTATTCACTGAGCAAATCCTCAAACCATTTCTTCAAATAAGAAAAAGAAAATTCTTCCCGAAACCGCTTAATTTCCTCTGTTTCCAAATGGCAGTAGGTCATTTGTACCTCGATTTTCGAAATTTTTTTCTGGCTGACATAAAAATAAGCATAACACATAGCCTGTGCTTTATGAACCGGCACAGGCTCTTCCAGAAAATATAAGTCTCTGTATACACCTTTTATCTCATCAATGACACACGCTTCCTCGTCATCGATAATTCCGTCTGCTCTGCCTTCTATCTCAATAATAAAATCCGAATATTCTTCCTCCCACTTTAAGGGAACTTCTGCTTTATAAGAAGCTTTCATCTGCTTTTGAAGCTTTCTGTGTATTCTACTTCCCTTTTGCATTGCCTCCCGATCTGCCACACTTGTTCTTCTGTTATCCAGATTTCCGCTTCTCAAAATAAATTCTACCAGATTTCGGACAGAAATTTTTATTCTTTCTTTTTCCATACCTCTATCTTATCATACTTCTTTTTCATATGCAAAAAGCTGCCGCAACTTCTGCGACAGCTCCCTTTTCCTATGCTACTGCAAATTTATTTAAAAACTCGTCAAATCTTTCATCATGACCATTGCATCTTACTGTTAAGACTTTGGTCAAATCCATACTTAAAACTCCTAATATTGATTTTGCGTCAATTACCACTCTGTTGTAAAAAACATCAATATCGAAATCACATTTACTTGCCTGATTTACGAATTCTTTTACGTCTTCATTTGCAGTAAGCTTAATTTGGCGCTCTACCATAAATATTCATCCCTTTCTGTGCTTAGGTATTATTGCACTAAAAGTGACCTTTGTCAACAGAACCAGCCTGTTTTCGACATTTCTCTGGTAGTACCAGTTATTCCGATTTTTTCAGTGCTTCTTTACATATTTTTAACACAAATCATCACAATTTTATATATATTTCACAACAACTTTTCTTAAATTTCAAAAAATCGGTCTTCCTAACGAAAGACCGACTATTTTTCCACAAAAACATACTGTTTTTTCTCTATAAATCACATGAAAATGTACTAAACCTCCGGCAGATATTTGCCTGCACCGGAAAGATATGTATTCACTACACCGGCAAATTGTCCTGCATCCACTGCTGCTGCAATTTCTCTGTCCAACGGCATTTTACCGATTACCGGAACATTGACTTCCTCTGCTGCCGCATCTACCTTGCTCTCTCCAAAGATATAAATTTCTTTTCCGCAGTCCGGACATTTTACATAGCTATAATTTTCTACCAATCCGAAAACAGGTACGTTCATCATTTTTGCCATGTTGTATGCCTTTTTCACAATCATCTGTACCAAATCCTGAGGAGAAGATACAATTACAATTCCGTCA
>UMKA01028560.1_pt1 | contig 46483 bp, 41 predicted proteins | sample 1966211 | NCBI WGS metagenome assembly UMKA01 (sample SAMEA4836165, study PRJEB28245) | human gut metagenome | biome: gut microbiome; material: fecal sample | place: Denmark | collected 2008
GCTGTCGGTCTTCTCGTCGCGCATCTTGATGACGCGGGCGGGGACACCGGCCACGACGGCGCCGGCGGGGACGTCCTCGACGCATACGGCACCGGCAGCCACGACGGCGCCCTTGCCCACGCGCACGCCCTCCAGGACCACGGCGTTGGCGCCAATCATGACATCATCCTCGATGATGACGGGCGTGGCACTCGCGGGCTCAACGACGCCTGCCAGTACGGTGCCGGCGCCGATGTGGCAGTTCTTGCCCACGGTGGCGCGGCCGCCCAGCACGGCGCCCATATCAATCATAGAGCCTTCGCCAATGACGGAGCCGATGTTGATGATGGCACCCATCATGATGACGGCGCGGTCGCCGATCTCGACGCGGTCGCGGATGATTGCGCCCGGCTCGATGCGGGCGTTGATGCCCTTAAGGTCGAGCATGGGGACGGCGGAGTTGCGGCAGTCATTCTCGACGTCGTAGTAGTCGATGGAGTCGGCATTGGCATCGAGGATGGCCTTGAGCTCGTCCCAGTCGCCAAAGACGGTCTTGCCACGACGGCCGCCGTAGACGTGCGCATCGCCCCAGGCAACCTTCATGCCGGGCTTCTCGCGCACATACAGTTTGACGGGCGTCTTTTTAGGCGCGGTGGCGATGTAATTGATGATCTCCTGTGCATCCATTTCGGCTGCGTTGCTCATTTGCTATCTCTCCTTTGGGTGGATTCGGTTGATACCCGGTTAGGCAAACATGACCTGGTCGAACGTATAGAAGCCGGGTTCGCGGGTGACGAGCTTCTGCGCGGCTGCCAAGGCGCCGTTGACAAAGATCTGACGGCTCGTGGCGCGGTGGGTGAGCGTGACCTCCTCGTCCTGGCCAAAGAAACTCACCTCGTGCACGCCGGCGACGGTGCCGCCGCGCAGCGAGTGCATACCGATCTCCTTGGGGTCACGCGCGCCGCACATGCCCTCGCGACCGTAGACAGGATGATAACCAGCCTCGGGCTCGGCCTCGACCACGGCGTCGAGTAGCAGCTTGGCGGTGCCGCTGGGGGCATCGACCTTTTGGTTATGGTGTGTCTCGACGATTTCGCAGTCAAAGCCGGGCAGTTCGCGCGTGGCCTGTGCAACCAGATGGCGCAGGACGGCGATGCCGATAGAGTAGTTGCCCGAGTGCATGACACGGGCATTCTGGCCCAGCTCGCGCAGGCGGTCCATCTGCTCAGGCGAATAGCCCGTGGTGCCGGAAACGAGTGCGGCGCCCGTGCGCTCGACATAGGCGACGACGGCATCGAAGGTCACGACGTTCGAGAAGTCGATGATGACGTCGGCTGCCGGGGCGCTCTCGAGATCGGACAGATCAAAACCGATCTGGGCGACGATATCAAAAACGGGCTGACCGGCGGCGTCGACAACGCCCTCGGCGGTGGTGCGGATGAGCGAGCCCATGCGGCCCGTTCCCATAATGACGGTCTTAATCAAGCAGACCAGCTCCCTTCAGAGCATCGGTAAGTGCGGATCGCGTGTCGTCTGCCATGGGGCAAAGCGGCATGCGGTAGTTGGCTTCGATCATACCCATCTGGGCGAGTGCCTCCTTGACGGGGATGGGGTTGACCTCGCTAAAGAGGGCGTTGATGAGCGGCTGGCCGGCAATCTGGATGTCGCGGGCACGTGCCACGTCGCCGTCCAGGTAGGCGCGGCACATGTCGTGCACGAGCTGCGGCTGAACATCGGCCCACACGCTGATGGTGCCCGAGGCCCCCAAGCTCATGAGCGGTACGGTGAGCGCGTCCTCGCCCGAGTACATGCGGAAGTCGTCGGACAGCAGGTGGGCGATCTTGGCCGCGTAGGCGACGTTGCCCGAGGCTTCCTTAATACCCATGATGTTGGGGTGCGCGGCCAGGCGCTCTACGTTGCGCTCGCTGATGCCGCAGCCGCATCGGCCGGGGATGTTGTACAGGATGCAGGGGATGTCCACGGCATCGGCCACGGTCTTAAAGTGCTGGTAGATACCCTCTTCGTTAGACTTGTTGTAGTAGGGGGTAATGAGCAGCAGACCGTCGGCGCCCAGGCCTTGGTAGGTGAGCGACTTGGTGAGCATGGTCTGCGTGGAGTTAGAGCCCGAGCCTGCAATGACGGGGACGCGTCCTGCAACCTGCTTGACCACGGCGGCGACGACGGAGTTGTCCTCGTCATCGGTCATCGTGGCGCTCTCGCCGGTGGTGCCCAGGGTGAGGATGGCGTCGGTGCCGTTTTGCAGGTGGAAATCGATAAGGCGCTCGAGTGCATCAAAGTCGACGCTGCCGTCCTTTTTAAACGGTGTAACAAGGGCGACGATTGAGCCCTCGAGATTGCGGATGTCCATGTTCTTCTCCTTCGCCTCCGCGATCTGGATGCGTTTGTTCCATTGAGCTGCGACTGCCAGGCGCTCGTCTTCGGCGCGACGGCGGGCACTTTCGGCGCGCGACTTGGCCAGCAGCTCTCGGCCGCACGGCAGCACGTCGAGCGTGGCAAAGTAATCGCCCGGGCGCTCGGCGCGGCGGATGAGGTCGGCCGCGCCATCGGGGCGCAGCAGGACCTCGGCCGAGCGCAGCCGTCCGTTGTAGTTGTAGCCCATGGAGTAGCCATGCGCACCGGTATCGTGGATTACAAGCAGGTCACCCATGTCGATATGCGGCAGCTTGCGATCGATAGCGAACTTGTCGTTGTTCTCGCATAGGTTGCCCGTGATGTCATAGGTGTTCGTGACGGGCGCCGTGGCCTTGTCGGCGCCGCCCGGCTGACCCATCACCGTAATGTGGTGGTAGGCGCCATACATGGCAGGGCGGATCAAATCGACGGCGCTTGCATCGACACCGATATAGTCCTTGTAGATCTGCTTCTCGTGGATAGCCTTGGTGACCAGACAGCCGTAGGGGCCTATCATAAAGCGGCCCATCTCAGTGCAGATGGCCACATCGCCCATGCCGGCGGGAACCAAGATCTCGTCGTATGCCGCGTGTACTCCCTCGCCGATGGCGCGAATGTCGTTGGCCTGCTGCTCGGGCAGGTAGGGGATGCCGACGCCGCCGGACAGATTGATGAAGGCGACGTGTGCGCCGGTCTCGTGCTCCAAGCGCACGGCAAGCTCAAAGAGGATACGCGCGAGCTCGGGGTAGTAGTCGTTGGTGACGGTGTTGCTGGCAAGGAATGCGTGGATGCCAAAATTTTCGGCACCTTTGGCCTTGAGAGCGCGGAAGGCCTCAAAGAGTTGATCGGTGGTCATGCCGTATTTGGAATCGCCCGGGTTGTCCATGATGCCGTTGGAGAGCTGGAACAGGCCGCCCGGGTTAAAGCGGCAGCTGACCGTCTTGGGGATGGGGCCTGCGACGCGCTCGTAGAACTCGATGTGGCTGATGTCGTCGAAGTTGACGATGGCGCCCAGCTTATCGGCAAGCTCAAAGTCCGCCGCCGGCGTGTCGTTGGATGAGAACATGATGTCATGGCCGGTGATGCCCAGCGAGCGGGCGATCATGAGCTCGGTATAGCTCGAGCAGTCGCAACCGCAGCCGTATTCGTTAAGAATGGAGATGAGTGCCGGGTTGGGATTGGCCTTGACGGCAAAGTACTCCTTAAACCCCGGATTCCACGCAAAGGCGTCGCGCACCTCTTGCATGTTGCGACGGATGCCCGCCTCGTCGTATAGATGAAACGGCGTGGGGAACTGCTCGACGATGTGTTCGAGCGTCTCCTTGTCCACAAACGGCCGCTTTGCCGCATATGCCTCGTTGGGGGTCAGTGCCATGTCCCGTAAACCTCGCTATCCAGACGGCGCTACCTGCGCATCGAATCCGCATAGCGTGGACCCCATGTCCGGATAGCGCTCCCGCATTGCTGCAGACAGTCCTACGGGTGTTTCCCGCAGGCCCACCAGGCTGTTCGTGCCCGAACAACCCAGTTCGGCGGGTTTCGCCTCCCCACGGGGTCAAAGTCTGCCGACTCGCCCGCGGTTCATCGTGCCCGCGCCTCTATCAAGTGGTAAAGACCCTATCACGTTGCGCTTTACCAAACAAGAGTATTCGTATATAACGTTTAAAAAATGCAGCTTCATGCTAGAAACAAGGGCGCCACAATCCTGCGTCACAATAAGTGGCAACTGAGTTGTCCCATGAAAGGAATCCCCATGACCGAGCTCCAAGAACTCCGTCGTTATCGTCGCGACCTGCATCGCATTCCGGAGCTCGATTTCGATCTTCCGCAGACTATCGCCTATATCGAGGACGTGCTCGCTCCGCTTGCCTGCGAGGTGACCCATCCGTGTCCGAGCTGCGTCTGTGCCTTCTTCGATGCCGGTGTGGGCGCTACGCACGCCACGGCGATTCGCGCCGATATGGATGCACTGCCCATCGTGGAAGCAACGGGCGTGGCCTTTGCCTCGACGCATCCTGGCAAGATGCATGCGTGCGGCCACGATGGCCATATGGCCATGGCGCTCGCGGCGGCGACTTATGTCGATCGTACGATTCGTGAGCAGCCGGGCGCCATCAAGCGCAATGTGCTCTTTGTGTTCCAGCCGGCCGAGGAGACGACCGGTGGCGCCAAGACGGTGTGTGCGAGCGGCGTGTTCGAGCGTTACGGGGCCGATCGCATCTTCGGTTTCCACGTGTGGCCCGATCTGCCCGCCGGCACGTTGGCGAGCTGCTCCGGTCCGCTGCTGGCGCGCTCGAGCGAGACACACATTTATATCCATGGCGCGAGCATCCATATCGCCAAGACCTATGGCGTTCCGGTTGAGGAATCGCACGATGCGGCGCTGGCGGCGGCCAAGTTTTTGGTTGCCGAGCGCGAGCTGATGGATAAGCTGGGTGCCGACGAGCCCTGCATTGGCAAGTTCGGTCTGTTGCAGGCGGGCACCGTCTGCAATGCTGTGGCGGGGGAGGCCCATGTCGCCGGCAGCCTGCGCGTGTTTACGGACGACATGTTCGACCGTGCGCGCGAGGGTGTGCGCCGCGTGCTGGACGAGGCCTGCGCCGTAACGGGTTGCACATACGATCTCAACTTTGCCGAGGGCTACCCGCCAGTCGATAACGACCCCGAGCTGTTTGCCCGTATTGCGCCTGCCCTGCCCGAGCTGCAGCTTGTGAACGAGCCACTGCTCATTGCCGAGGATTTCGCGTTCTACCAGCGCCATCTGCCGGGTGTGTTCTTCTTGCTGGGCACGGGTGTGCCGGAAGGCCAAGACAATCCGAGCGATTCAGATGGCTGTCCCGTCTATGCCACGAGCGCATTGCATACTGATACCATGCTCTTTGACGAGCAAATCCTGCTCAAAGGCCTCGATGTCTACAAACGATTGCTTTCGCTTAGCTAATTCTTAGAGGAGCGTCCTCTCTGGAAACACGAACAAATGTACGATATAATAGAGATGTAAGTCTATAGAAACGTTTGACGTTATTAACGTAAGGCGATACTATGATTGCATCCTATAAAGATGAAGATACCGAACGCTTTGCCATGGGTACGCGGGTCAGGAAGTTCATTCCTTTTGAGCGGGTCGCATTGAGGAAGATCCGCCAACTGCAGGTCTGCGCTTCGCTTGATGATCTTCGCATTCCGCCAGGCAACCGCCTTGAAGCATTGAAGGGCGATCGCGCCGGTCAATACAGTATTCGCGTTAACGAACGCTATCGGGTCTGCTTTGAGTGGAGACAGGGGATGGCTTGGAATGTCGAAATCGTCGATTATCACAAATGAGGAGGCTGTGGCCGATTTGCTATCACCGGTGACTCCTGGCGAGCTTCTCAAAGAGGAATTTCTTGTTCCTATGGGTATTTCTCAATATCGTCTTGCGAAAGAGACCGGGATTCCGGCTCAGCGTATCGGGCAGATTGTCTTGGGAAGACGTCGTGTGACGGCTGACACCGATCTTCGTCTTTGCCGCTACTTTGGCCTGACGGATGGTTATTGGCTGCGCGCGCAGATGGCGTTTGATCTGGAGGCCGAGAAAAGGCGGATTAAACCTGAGCTCGACAAGATTGTTCCTGTCCAGCAGGCCATCGCATTGTAGAGCCCAAAGACGCTGAGAATGGAGTGGCGATGAGGCGACGTCGGCAATCTGCCGTATATAGTTCGGGTGGTTGCGGGTGTGGTTTGCTACTGCTCCCGGTTGTTGTGCTGAGTATTGGCATGATGTTTGCGCTTGCCGGTTTGGCTGCAGCGGCGCTCGTGTTGCTGATTGTTGCCATTGGCGTAACGATCTGGCTCTATCACCGTCGCGAACAACGCCGCGCCGACGGCAAGACCAATGTGGGATGGATTGTCTTTTTGGTTATCGCCTATCTGCTGAGCATCAGTTACCTGGCGTTCTTTGTCCTGTTGATGATCAGCGCCTTTACCGGGGAATCTGTCACAGTGGGCTGATCCTGCCTGCTGACGGTCGCGTAAAGGGCGTTTGTTCGGGGCTTGGACAACTACATTGGCCGTTTACCGCTGCCTTAGCTCTGAGCTAATGAATTTAAGTTCAATCCTTCCTACGATGGGCTGTGTGCCGGCACGGTAGCCGGATCGTAGGAAGGATGCATAATGGCAAAAGAGGGAAAGAAACCGATTGGTAAGATCGTCCTGGGCATCATCGTGGTGCTGGCTATCGTCGGTGCCGTAGGCTCTATGGGAGGAAACTCCTCCAACTCCTCTGCGGGCGATACGGCAAAACCGGCCGAGGCTACGCAACAGGCCGAAGAGCAACAAGAGCCGCAGGAGCCTTATACGATTGCCGATGAGGTCGAGGATACGTCCAATCAGTTTGCCTATAAGATCACGGGTACGCTGACCAATAACACGGACAAGGAAAAGAGCTACATTCAGATCGAGTACGTTTTGTATGATGCTGATGGCAACCAGGTCGGAACTGCTTTCGCGAACACCAACCATCTGAAGGCCGGCGGTACTTGGAAGTTCGAGGCGCTGGGTACGGTGTCTCCTGATCAGGTCGCCAGCTGGGAGCGCTCGGATGTGAGCGGTTTCTAGCATGCTGTATATGCTTGGGGGGGTGAGGTCGTATGCCCGATAAAAAGTTGACCGAGGAGCTGCTCAACGAGCTGCTCGATGCGCCGAGTATCGACGGCTATATCAGGGAGCACGACTTTGCCGCCCCGTCGCTTTCGGACTACCTCAAACAGTTGCTGCAAGAGAAGGGTTTGGAGCGTTCGCGCGTGGTGCGTATGGCCGACCTCAACGAAACGTTTGGCTATCAGATCTTTACCGGCGCGCGCCATCCGAGTCGCAATAAGGTGCTGCAGATTGCATTTGCGATGGCTTTATCGATGAAGGAGACCAACCGCGCACTTACGGCTGCCGGGGCAAACGTCCTCAACTGCAAGGATCGTCGCGATGCGATTATTATCTTTTGCATCGATCGCGGCTGCAGCCTACAAAAGGTCAATGAGGAGCTGTATCGCTTTGGCGAGGAGACGGTGAGTTAACGGCTGGCTGTTGGCGGCAGGGCCGTCCGCGATATTTCAAACGTGCAGGGCACGGGCGCTACAGGGCGTCCGTGTCCTGCGTTATTATGAGCTTTATGGATACTCAAGACCCAACATATTCCGACGACGAATTGACCGCCGCGCTTGCCGAGCACCTGGCGTCGTTTGACCGCGATGATAGCTATCGCGTGGAACGTGTGCTGAAGCGCTCGTCCGTTGAAACAACCGATCTCGTGTACTTCGAAGGAACCGGCGGAGGATCGCTCGGCCCCTTTGTCCGCAAACGCATCGATGCTTCGGCCCAGATTGGCGGGGCATATGAGCGCCTGTTTGCGGCCCAGCGTGCCGGACGGCGTTTTGAGCACCTGCCCCGGATTGTCGATTGCCGCCGTGCGGGCGACGAGCTTGACGTGGTGATGGAATACATTGAAGGCGAGACGCTCGAGGCCTTGGTGGGACGTTTGGGTGCGACCCCCGATTATGCGCGCGGGTTGTTTCCGGCCCTGTGTGATGCGGTGGCAGAGCTCCATGCTGGATTTGGCGAGGTGGGGAAAGCGCCGGCTCCGATTATCCATCGCGACCTTAAACCTTCGAACATCATCGTGTCGGGCGTGAGATATGCCGCCGATGCCGGCATGACCTTCTCGTCGCTGGTGATTATTGACCTGGGAATCGCGCGCGCTTGGCGCGAAGGCGCCGATGCCGATACCGTCAAGTTTGGCACACGGCCCTACGCGCCACCCGAGCAGTATGGGTTTGGGCAGACGAGCGTGCGAAGCGATGTGTACGCGCTGGGCGCCCTGCTGTTCTTCTGCTTGACGGGGCTCGATCCAAAACCGGGGCTCGACATGCGCGAACAATGCGAGATGCGCGGCGTTCCCGCTCCACTGGCCGATGTCATTTGCATGGCGATGGCGCTCGACCCGGCCAAGCGTTTTGCGAGCGCGGGGGTGTTGGGACGGGCGACGCGCGCGGCATATGACCTGAGTTGCCCTGTGCGGCCTCCTGCGCCTGCGCCTCTCTGCACCCCGGCTTCAGAGACGGTATTAACGCCCCAAGAGCCTCAGAGCTCCACGGGCCTCCCTAAACCTGCCGCCTCCGCCGCACTCGGCCTGCTCTCTCGCATTCCGGAACCTCTGGGGCGCATTTGGAATACGCTTGTCTGCCTCTCGTTGCTTGTATTCTTTGCCGGAAGCCACTTTGCCGTCTTTCACCCCACGGGAGCAAACCAAAGCTACCCGACGTGGCTTCTTATAATCGAGTACTTTTTCTTTGTCGATGGCCTTATGGTGCTTATGCATTTTGCGCTGCTCGACAAGCGTCGTCTTCGTCGGCGATTCACGTTGCTCGACAGCTATCGCGGCAAGAAACTAGCGAAGCTCTGGCTCAAAGCATTGGGTGTGCTGCTTCTATACATGATCGTCATAGTTGCGGTTGCCAATGCGACCGGTGTTGTTGACACCTCTACTGCCTAAAAGAAAAGGGCCCGTCGGGGCCCTTTACAATTGCGCTTAGATGCGGTTCATTTGAGCGGCGACCTTGTTGTACCAGTCCTGCCACGTGGGCGGGCAGTACTTTTTGGCCGCTGCTGGGGTAAGGGTGGAGCCGTAGTTCGCACCCAGATAGGCAACATGAGCGGAGATGCCCTCACTCCAGCTGCCAAAGCTGCGCCAACCGCCGCCACGGGCACTCCAGCCCCAGGCGTTGTAAGAATTGGCGCAATAAGCGCCCTTGGTGCTCTCGATGCAGGCGATGGCGGGGGACCAACGGGGGTCGACACCGGTATTCCAAGCGGCGACGGCAAAGTTGTAGCCCTGGCCTGCCATGGGGGAGCCGGCAAGATAATTATCGATGCGGCTCGTCCATTCATTAATGAACGAATCGTAATCGGAGTTACCGGTATTGGCGTTGTTCACCGTGGTATCGATGGTGGTGTTGGTGTTGTTGGCCTGGCTGCTGGAATTGCTGCCGCTTACGCCCTCGCCCGAGAGCTTCTCGGCGGCAGCGGCCTTATCGGCCTCAAGTTTGGCGAGCTCGGCAGCATTTTCCTGCTCGGCTTTTGCCTGCGCCTCGCTGCGGAGTTGCTGGGCCTGCGCCAGCGCATCCTCGGCGTTTTTCTGCTCTGCCTCAAGCTGGGACTTGGCCTGCTGGAGCTCGGCCTTGTTCTGCTCGAGTTCGGTTTGCATGTTGTTGAGCTCTTCAATCTCGTCGACGCTCGAGCTCGTGATCTGGTTGGTGTATTTGCAGGTGGTGATGAACTCACCCAGGCTCTGCGCGTTGACCAGGAAGCTCACGATGGGATTGGTGCCCTTCTGGTACTTGTACAGATCGCGCATGGCGGAGCTTGCCTTGGCCTGCTGCTCGGGAAGCTTGGCCTCGATTTCCTCGATGCTCGCCTCATTGGAGTCGATCTGCTTTTGCAGGTCGTCGAGTTTGGTGCGGGCATCGTTGTAGGCGCTCGTGGCGGCTTCGATTTTTTGCTGCGCGGCGGAAAGCTGATCCTGCGTTGCCTGCGAGGCGGCATATGCCGCAACGGGGGAGAGCATCGGCGTGGCAGTCAGTGCGACAGCGAGTGCGGCGCTCGTGATGATACGAGCCGGCTTCGACGCGATGAGCGCTGCGACGCGATGATTCGAATGCTGCATCCAATCCCTCTGCAATCAATCGTAGGTTATGGTTCGAACGGTATTCTACTACTGCTTTCGACCTCAACTTGAACCTTAAAGGTTCCAAAGGGTCAAGTTAAACTTGAGGCTTTGGCTTTGACCTGCAGTTATAGTGAATTGTTGAGAAACCATAGAGTTCAACTTTAACGTTACGGGGGCCTGTTTGAGAGGAGTTTAGGGCTGTAAAAGCTATCTCAACGTGGGGTTTTACAGCTACAGCGCGCCCTCCTGACGAGCCTGCTCAATCTCTTCGAGGGCTTCGGCAGGGGTGAACGAACAGGTGCCGTCGCCGAGTTTGACTACCTGGATATCGTCGCCGATATGGACCTCTCCGCCCTTTAGTACCACGCCAAAAATGCCCTCGTGCGGAAAGATGCAGTCGCCGGCGAGATAGTAGATGGCGCAACGGGTGTGGCAGACCTTGCCGATTTGGCTGATTTCGACGAGCACCTCGCTGCCAAGCTTGAGCTGCGTGCCCAAAGGGAGCGAGAGTAGATTGATGCCCTGGGTGGTGAAGTTTTCTCCAAAGTCACCCTCGCGCACATCGAGTCCGCGAGCCTGCGCCGTCTGGATGGACTCTGCGGCCAAAAAGGAAACCTGACGATGCCAATGTCCGGCGTGCGCATCGGTGGCGAGACCAAATTGCTCTATAACGGTGTCGTGTCCATCGGCGACGGGCGACTTGCGCGTGCCCTTGTGTGCCGACGTGTTGATTGAGACGATGTGGGCGGGTCCGTTGTAGGCGGCGTCTGCCGTGCGCAGGGGAGCGGTCGCTTTCGCGCGTTCTGCCAGCTCGCGCCTCGCGGCATTGAGGATGGGATTATCGGTCGGATGGTCTTGGGGCACGTGTGCGCCTTTCGCTCGAGGATGTCAATACGCTGAATCCTACAACAATGGTAGGTTCATTGCCCATTGTCATACAACGGTGAGCGCCGTCTTCGTGCTGGACGATTACATCGATTGCCATAGATACGGTGGAGCTTTGGGCGCCGGCGGCTTGGCACGCTAGAATAAATCAGTTGCGCAAAGACCGCCCATTGTGTGGGCAGTTCATGATAGGAAGTTTCCATGGCATTGCAATTTACAGAGCGCGAGTTCATTCCCGTGCTGCTCGGTGGCGACATCAACGCCTATTCGGTGGCGCGCGCCTTCTACGAGGAGTACCAGGTCAAGAGTCTGGTCTTTGGCAAGTATCAGACGGGTCCCGCGTACCGCAGCCAGATTATCGACTACACGCCCAACGTGGATATCGACACCATGCCCGTGATGCTCAAAACCGTCAACGGCATTGCCCAAACGCATGCCGACAAGACGATTGTCCTTGTGGGCTGTGGCGACAACTATGTTGCCCTCGTGGCTCAGGCCAAGGATGCTCATGAGCTGGCGGATAACATCGTCGCTCCCTACGCGCCCTACAGCATGCTCGAGCAGTGCCAGAAGAAGGAGATCTTCTACGAGCTGTGCGAGAAGCATGGCGTGCCTTATCCGCATACCTTTACCTTCACCATGGCGATGCTGAACGCCCAAGGCGAGGCACCTGCCGAGGTGCTCGACCAGATTGATTTTCCCTACCCGATGATTCTGAAGCCTTCTGACGGCATCATGTGGTGGCAGCACGAGTTCGAGGGCCAGAAGAAGGCCTATGAGATTGCCGACCGCGCCGAGCTGGAACAGGTCATTCGCGATTCGTATGCCAGCGGCTACACCGACGACCTGATCTTGCAGGATCGCGTGCCCGGCAACGACGAGTACATGCGCGTGCTCACCAGTTATTCCGACCGCAACGGCAAGGTGCGCATGATGTGCCTTGGCCATGTGCTGCTCGAGGAGCATCAGCCTCACGGCGTCGGCAACCACGCCTGTATCATCACCGAGCCCAATGACGAGCTCATGGGCGGCGTGCGCAAGTTGCTCGAGGACCTTCACTTTGTGGGCTATTCCAACTTTGACGTTAAGTACGACGAGCGCGACGGCTCGTTTAAGTTCTTCGATTTCAACACGCGTCAGGGCCGCAGTAACTACTACGTCACCAACAGCGGCTTTAACGTTGCCAAGTATGTGGTGGACGAGTATGTGTTCAACCGCCCGTTTGAGCCGGAGTTTGTGACGGCGCAGGACGAGGCGCTGTGGATGGTCGTCCCCATGGGCGTCGTCGACAAGTACGTTAAGGATCCCGAGCTGCGCGCTAAGGTGCATCGCCTGGACAAGGAAGGCAAGGGCGCCGACCCTTCGTTTATGAAGGGCGACTTTGTCTTTAACCGCTGGCTGCGCATGTGGCACACCAAGTTGCGCCACTTTAAGCTGTTCAAGACGTATTACAAGTAGATGAGTGCGGCGCCCGTCCGGTTTGCATCGGGCGGGCGCGGGTATGATACGCGCAATTGCGCAAGCGTCACCAAGGAGGCGGCGATGGAAAAGCTGGGAGTTATCGGCGGCATGGGCGCCGAGGCCACGTCGTATTACTACGACCAGGTGGTGCGTCATACGGCTGCTGCCTGCGATCAGGAACATATCGACATGGTGGTGCTCTCCAAGTCGACCATGCCCGACCGCACGCTGGCCATTAAGACCGGCGAGCATGCCAAGCTGCTGGCGACCATGAAAGAGTGTGCCCAGGCACTCGAGTCGCTGGGCTGTGCGCACATTGCCATTCCCTGCAACACGTCACACTACTTCTACGACCAGATCCAGTCGTTTACCACAGTGCCGATTATCCACATGCCACGCGAGTCGGTTCGCTATGCCCTTGCGGGTGCGGTGATGGGGGAGTGCGAGTTCGACCCCAACCTGAGTATGCCGGCCGAGCCGGTGCACAAGATCGGCATCATGGGAACCGACGGAACCGTGGGCGCGGGCGTCTACGGCCGCGAATGCGAGGCTGCGGGTGTTGAGGTCGTCTATCCCAGCGAGAAACGTCAGAACGATGTGATGTCGCTTATCTACGATGATGTGAAGGCCGGACGTGAGCCCGATATGGATAAGTTCGACCGCGTGATGTGGGAGTTCGCCCGTAGCGGCTGCGATCGTGTCATTCTGGCCTGCACCGAGCTATCGGTGCTGCAGAAGTATCGAGAGATGCCCGAGATCACCCTCGATGCTATGGATGTCCTGGTGCGCGAATCCATCATCCGCAGCGGCGTCCCCTACCGCCTCTAGCTTCCGACCCGTCAAAAAGGGACAGGTTAATTTTGGCAGGTTTTATCTGGTGAAACAGTAAAGGCCTCGGCTCGTTTGGTGCGAGCCGAGGCCTTTTGCGTTGGGCGGTTGCTGTCGGTGGTGAACTAGAACAGGAAGCCGATGGCGACGAGGGCGATGCTGACGATGAGTACGGCGATGTCCAGGCCCTTGATGGGGTAGCGCTTGTACGAGCTGGCGCGCGTGCGCAGATAGAAGCCGCGCTGTTCTGCCGCCAAGGCCGTGGCATCGGTCTTGCCCACGCTCGAGATGAGCAGCGGCACACACAGTGGCAGCATGAGCTTAAGCTTCTTGATGGGGTTCTTGGTGTCGTACTCGACGCCGCGTGCGGTCTGCGCTTCCATGATGGCGTTCATCTCCTGACCAAACACCGGCACAAAGCGCAGCGCCGTGGTAAAGGTGAAGGCATAGCGATACGGTACGTGCAGCACCTCGACGCAGGCGTTGGCAAGGTCGTTGAGCTTGGTCACCATAAGCATGAGGATGAGTGGCAGCGCCACGCCCAACAGGCGTAGGCAGGCCTTCGATCCTGTGATGAGGCCCGTGTCGGTGATAAAGCCCCACACCACGTTGCCATCGCGCATAAAGGCTAGCTGGAGTACCAGCATGATAAGCGCGAGCGGAATCAGCAGCTTGAGTAGCGAGAACAGACGGTCGACGACACCGGCATAGGCACCCAGCGCAAGGGTGAGTGCCAAAAAGCCCAGCAGCGCCACGTAGGTGTCGGACAAGAAGATGCCGACGATGATGGCGGCGGCGAGGCCCAGTTTGACGACGGGGTTCAGGCGATGCAGCAGCGTATCGCCCGGCATGTAGTCGATGACGTTAACCACGGTGGACCATCTCCTTGGTAATTCGAACGACATCGGTGACCTCGCTCACCTGCGCAAAAGCGGGCGAGACGGAAGATGCCAGACGGCGCGAGAGTTCAATAACCTGGGGAGGCTCCACGTAGGCACGCCGCATGAGATCGATGTTCGAGAATAGCTCGTGCGTGCGGCCGCGGTCGAGGATGTGACCGTCGGCCATTACTACGATACGCTCGGCAAAGTCGGAAACAACTTCCATATCGTGGCAGACCATGATAACGGCGCAGCCGCGCTCGGCCATGGTGCGCACCGTTTCCATGACGGTCATGCACTCGCGGTAATCAAGGCCGCTCGTGGGCTCGTCGAGCACGACGATCTTGGGTTCAACCACTACGACGGAGGCAAGCGCCACCATTTGTCGCTGGCCGCGCGAAAGTGAGAAAGGTGCCTCATCGGCAGGCAGGCCAAAGCGGTCGATAACGAGTTGAGCACGACGCAGAGCCTCGGCACGGTCGATGCCGGCAAGCTCCAGGCCAAAAGCGACCTCGTCGAGTACGGTATCCTTGCAGATCTGGCGGTCGGGGTTTTGGAAGAGGGTTGCGACTTCGCGGGCAATGCGGCTCGTGGGAACGGCTGCGGTATCCAGTCCCGTGACGCGCACGCTGCCCGAGGCGGGTTTAAGCAGGCCCGTGAGCAGCTTGGTGAGCGTGGTCTTGCCGGCACCGTTTTGGCCGACGATGCCCACGAGCTCGCCGGGATAGAGGGTCAGGTTGAGGTCGTGGACGGCGGCGCCGCCATTGGGATAGGCAAACTCAACATGGTCGAAGGTGAGTACGGGTTCGGCGTCCTTGGCATGAGGGCGCAACGACGGTGCGTGCGGTGAGCCGGCGGGTGCCTGAATGTCGTTGCTTGCGTGTGCGGGGTCGACGATGCCCGAAATCAGGCGCTCGGCTTCATCGACATCCAAGCAAGGGGTACCGCTTACCAGGCCATCGGCCTCGAAGCTATTGAAGATACGCGTGACGCGAGGGCAGTCGACGCCGATGGCACGGAGCTCGTCGGTATGCGCGAAGACCTCGTGTGGCTCGCCCTGCAGCGCGATTTCGCCATGGTTGAGCACGAGCACGCGGTTGCAGTACTCCGAGAGCAGGGCGACCTTTTGCTCAACGACGACGATGGTAATTCCAAGTGCGCGGTTTGCCTCACGCAGCGTCTCGAAGACCAACGTGGAGCTGGCGGGGTCGAGTGCCGCGGTGGGCTCGTCGAGAACCAAGACGCGCGGACGCATGGCGAGGATGGCGGCGATGGCTACCTTTTGCTTCTGTCCGCCCGAGAGGGTGGCGATCTCGCGGTCGCGCAGGTCGCTGATGCCGACGGTCTCGAGCGTTTCGCTCACGCGCTGCTCGATCTGGTCGTGGGGAACGTCAAAGTTCTCGAGGCCAAAGAGCATCTCGTCCTCGACGACTGAGGCGACCATCTGCGTGTCGATATCCTGCAGCACGCTGCCGACGATTTGCGACACGTCGGTGAGCGAGGCTTCGCAGGTGTCGTGGCCGTCAACCATGACGGACCCAAAGAACGTGCCGGTGTAGTGGTGGGGCACGGCACCTGACAGGCAGGCGGCAAGCGTGGACTTGCCGGCGCCCGAGGGCCCGATGATGCCGATGAAATCTCCCTTGTTCACGCTGAGCGAGATGTGGCTGAGCGCCCGCTCGGTTTGCGTGCCATAGGAGAACGAGACATCGTCGACGTTGATGATCGTTTCCATGGATACCTTTCATAGTCATTGGGGACGTTCTTACATGACTAGTCGTTTAAGAACGTCCCCAAGAGCTAGTTGTCTGGGACAGTCTTTGATGACGGGGCCGTGGAGTTGCGGCCCCGTCCATCATATCAGGCTATTTGTTGAGCACCTTGCGGAGGGGGAAGAAGAGGGCCTGGACCACGACGGCGTTGAAGACGGCAGTGCCGAGCACGATGGGCACCTTGGCGAGCGCCGTGGGCAGCGCGGCACCCATGATGACGGTGCCCAGGGCTGCGAAGAGAACGCCCGAAACCAGGGTGGTGAGCAGCCCGGCGATAAAGGGGTTAGTCTTGTCACCGCCGATGTTTGACTTAACGAGCGCTGCCATCGTCAGCGCGCCGGCAAGCTCGGTGACAAAGTTGAGGCCAGGGATTGACGTAGTGATCTGGATAACGGCTGCCGACAGGATGCCAAAGATGGCAGCCTGGGCAAAGCTCGCCTGCGTGAGCGCGATGGCTAGGGCATAGGCGGCAATGATGAACTGCGGCTTGATGCCCGTGACGGCCAGGGCATTACCTACGGTTATGTTGAGGATAAAGCCGGCGGCAAGCAGGACGGCGAGCAGGACCAGCGAGGTGATATCGAGGATGCCTTTGTCGTAAGCGGCGTTGGTAGAAATAGTACGAGCCTGAGTGTCGGTGGCCATGATGTTCTCCTTAAGGTGAGATTTGAGATAAGAGTGTCCTGGACCCCCACGAAAGGGGCTAAATCGGAAAGGGGATCAATTTTGAATAGTGAAGCACGGAGACGGCTTTACGAGGGGCCCCAGGTTGGCGCGAAAGAGGAGCGAAGCGTACTTGGGTACGCGAGCGTCGAATGAACGCCAAGATGGGGTGGCTCGTAAAGCCGAGCGGGTTAGTTGAGCCTAAGGGCCTTCTGGATGGGCAGGTAGAGGGCGCCGACCAGAATGGCGTTAAAGACGGCGGTCATGGCGACGACGGGCAACATGGCGGCGGCGAGCTCGCCGACCACGCCGAGCATGGCCATCTTGATGACCATGAAGATGACGCCGGAGACAAAGGTGGTCAGGAAGGTTGCGACAACAGCGATGGCGGGCTTGACCTGACCGTTCTTGCCGGCGGCGTTGACGATGCCGGCCATGAGCATGGCGGCGATGCCCTCGGCGGCAAAATCGACGAACGGCGAAGTGGTGGTGATCTGGATCACGGCAGCCGAGATGAGGCCAATGGCGAGCGCCTGGCCGATGTTGGGACGAACGACCAGGATGGTGAGGCAGAAGGCCGAGATGATGAACTCGGGGCTGATCATGCCGCCCGAGATGCCCGAGATGGCCTTGCCGACGGTGAAGTTGAGGATGAAGCCTGCAGCGAGCAGGATGGCGAGCAGGACAAGGGCACGGACGTCGAGTTTGCCGCGGTCGGCGGTCTGGACGGTGCGGGGCTGGGTGGCGGTGGTGTTCTGAGACATGGTGAAAATCCTTTCTGAAGGGAAGCGCAGGGGAAAAGCGGAGGCGCGTGATGCGAATGCGATCGGGCTCGAGATAGAAAAAGGCCCCCGGTCGAAACCGGAGGCCTTCCAATCACCTAGAGCGCAAAAACAGGCGTGAGGGACTCACTGTCGACCGATCGTATTCGCATCACGCCACCACCAGTTGTTGAGAGAGTTCATCGTGTTCTTCATGTTGGTGGCTCCTTTCGTGATGCCGTGGCGCGGTCGCACCTAGTTGCTGTTGCGCTGCACTATAGCACAGCGAAGTATGTGCGGGGAAATCTTTTTTTGAAAAGATTTCAGGTGGGTTTCCCGTCGGTCAAAAGAGCAGGCTAAGCGGGCGTGGTAACTCATGTGCCCCGCCCGCTCGGCTAAGACGTTACTCCTTATTGCGACGGTAGAGGAAGTAACCGCCCGCGGAGATGACGGCAACGCCAGCGATGGCGAATGCAGCCACCACGCGGCCATCAAAACGATCACCGGTGGTGGGCAGGCCGCCCTTGGTGTTCGCCTTGTTGGTGGTTACCGTGGTCGTGGTGTCCGACTTGCCAGGCTTCTCGGGCTTGGTGGTGGGCTGCTCGGGCTTAGCGGGCTGCTCGGGGGTACCGGGCTGCTCAGGAGTACCAGGCTGCTCGGGAGTGCCAGGCTGATCCGGGGTTACCGGGTCGGTGGCAAGAGCGTCCTTGGCGTAGGTGATGGACACCTTGAGGCCGTTGGTCTCGGTGTTCAGGTCGCTCGGGGTGAAGGGCTGGTCGAAGTTCTCAGCCTTCAGATAGGCGCGCATCTCCTGGAGCAAGGCCTTGCACTTTACGTAGGTGTTCTCGGTGGCAGCATTGCCGGCCTTGTTTGCCAGGGCGGTACGGGCCTCGGTGCCCTCGGTGGCCTGCATGACCTCGTCGACTTCCAAGTTCTGCTCGACGAGCTCGTTCTGGAGGGCGTCGAGGTAGGTGCGGACGTTGACGCCGAGCAGCTCGGGATGCTCGAAGCAGAGGGAGCTGATGTCCATGAGGACGTAATTGATGGAGTTCTCGGGTTCTTCGTTGTTTACGATGTCCGTCTCTTTGCAGTGATCGTAGGAGACGGTCTGGTCGCTGAAATACGGGCTAACCTCGGTGAGCAGTGCGGAGTAGAAGGGGATGGCGACGGAGTACGCGGCGCGGGAGAGCATTTCCCATTGGATGGTTGCGATCTCGGGATCGAGGCCATCGCGAATCTGGAAGAGGTTGATCTCGCTGTTGCTTTCGGTACCGATGGCGTAGGCGCCGTCGGTGTTGGCGTTGAGGCCCGGGGCCTTCTCGCCGCGGTTGCCAAACGCGCGGATCATCTCAAAGGTGTTCCAGTTGGATTTGCCAGGCTGGAAGAACAGGGGCTGTGCCTCGAAGGGCAGAGCGCCGGTCGTGGCGCGGGCGTTTTCGCGCGTGTCCTTTACGATCTTATAGTCGGTGCCCTCGGTGAGCGGCGCATCGAAGTAAGCGCGACCCTGGACATAACGTGTCCAAGAGTGCATGGCATTTTCGCTAATTTCCTCGCCGTAGGTCTGGGCAACGTCGAACTGGCCATCATCGAAGTACTTGGCGAAGCCCTTCTCCTTGGGCATAGATTCGATGCCCTCGGAGTGGAGGCAGTTCTCGGTGTCGTTGAGGTCAACCTTGTAGTTGAGGTTGCCGATGTTGGGGTTAAGCGAGGCGATGTCATCGGTGAGCTTCATGGCGATCCACTGATGGCCGGAAAGTGCGGCGAACAGCCAGGTCTCATTGTTGTCGGAGATGATAATCTGGTCGTTGCCGCAGGCGCCCTGGTCGTCGATGATCTTGCCGAGGAGCTCGACACCCTCACGTGCCGTGGCGCTTTCGCCCAAGATTACGCTGCCGTAGCTATATTCGCCAATGCCAGTATCGGTCAGGGGGTCCGCAGCCTTGGCAGCTGCATTCATGTAGGTGGTCAGCGTGGCGGAGCAGGAGACACCCTTCTCGTTGATGCCAGCCTCGGAGTAGGCATCCCAGCGCTCGTCCCACTGACTGGGGTGGTCACGCACATAGGTGTAGCGATACGAGGTCTTGGTCGAGGTATACACGAATGCAGACTCATCCGAGCTGTAGGTGTGACCAGGGCCAAACGAAGGCTCGATGCCAAAGTGCTTGAGGTAACGCTTGCGGTAGTCCTCAGCACGGCCGTAGTACGTATTACCGTCGGCCGTCAGCTTGTTGCCCATATAGACCTGCGTGCAGGCGAGCGCAGAGGTCGGCATGGACATGATGGTTGCAGCTCCAAAGGCGAGGCCTATGCCTAGCTTCTTGAGCGCGTTGACGGGGTGAGTTTTCCTCATTTTCCCTCCCAGCGTGCGAAAGCCCTCTGTCGCCAGAGGGCTTCAGCCAATAAAGACACCTCATTAGCGTAACGAACTAGAAACAATATTCATCTATGAAAGAAACTTACTCGATAAGCGTGATGAAATATGCGATGAGCGGTTAATTATACTCAGTTTGTAGCTTTATTTTAATAAAGACGCCCTGCAATTACTGTAGCCGAATAAAGTAGCTGGGAATGCCCGAAATGAGAATCCCCTGCTGTTTGGCAAATGCATAAACAGCAGGGGAGACGATAATTGGATGAATATCATACCAATGTGGAATTACTTCTTCCGGCGGTGGATCACGTTGATCGCATAGCCGACGAGCATGGCCAAAACGATGATGATAAAGCCGAGCAGGGGATTGTCGTTCATGGGGTCCTCCTATTTACCAAGCGGTGAGAATTCGTCGACGATGAGGTCGAGGCATTGCGGAAGCGCGCGGGCTCCAAAGACGCCCGAGTTGCTGGAGATGATCTCGCCATCGAACTGCATGCCCAGCGACGGCGTGCAGGTGATCTTGGCTTCCTTGGTCTGGATGATCTTGAACTGCGGGCGGCCTAGTACCTTGCCGGCGGGGTCGAGTGCGGCGGTGATCACAGTAGGCAACAGCTGCACGGTGCGCACGGGTTCGATGACCGCAATGTCGACCATGCCATCGTTCATGCGGCAGTCGGGGAACAGGTTGATGTCGTTTTGGATGACCGAGGTATTACCCGCCATGCAGCAGATGCCGTCGAGCTCCTCGACAATGCCGTCATGCTCAATCGTAAAGTGCGCCACCGTGGGGTTGGGCGTGGCGAGTGCGGACAGGAAGTAGGCGATCTCGCCGATGTCGTTTTTGGTGGGGGCGGCCTTCATCATGATCTCGGCGTCGAAGCCCGAGCCGGCGATGATGATAAAGCCGTGGCGCTTCTCGTTGCCGTTCTCGTCGAGCCAAAAGAGCTCGCCCATGTCCGCCTTGACGGTACGGCCGACGCGGCAGGCCTTGGCGAGCGCCGCGGCCTCGGGGGCGTTGCCGATGTTGTTGAAGAACAGGCAGGCCGTGCCGGAGGGGAAGACGAGCGTGGGGACGCCGCATCCGCGCATTTGGTCGAGCACGTTGGAGACGGTGCCGTCGCCGCCCGAAATCACCACGCGATCAAACTCGCGCACGTCTGCCACGGCGTCCTCGGGTTCCATGCCATCGCCGATAAAGCGCATCACGACCTCGTCGCCGCCCTGCGCGAGGGCGTGCGTGAATGCGTAGATTTCATCTGAGCTGGGGCCCGATGCCGGGTTGTGGATGATAAGGCAGCGCATACTTACGTTCCCGTTCTGTGACTAACCGAGTATAGTTGTAGGGCAATGCCGATATCCTACCCGTGTTTTTCGGGCCTAACCTTATTCGATGGGTTGATATGTACATTTCCACACATCAGGCTCTACTCGACTTTTGCCAGCGCGCCCGCGAGTTTGACGCGATTGCCGTCGATACCGAGTTTTTGCGTGAGCGCACGTTCCATCCGCGCCTGTGCTTGGTTCAGATTGCCACCCCTGCCGAGAGCGTGGCGGTCGACCCTCTGGTGATCGACGACCTGTCGCCGCTGGCCGAGCTTATGGCCGACGAGAGCGTGACCAAGGTCTTCCACGCGTGCTCTCAGGATATGGAGGTCATGCTCCATACCGTGGGCGTGCTGCCGCGTCCCATTTTTGACACGCAGGTGGCCGCCGCCTTTTTGGGCGAGCGCCAGCAGATTTCCTACGGCGCGCTCGTACAGACGTTTTGCGGCGTCTCGTTGCCCAAGACCGAGTCGCTGACCGATTGGTCGCGCCGCCCGCTGACCGATAAACAGATTGAGTACGCGATTGATGACGTCAAGTACCTGATCGTTGCCTATACCGAGATGATGAGCCGCCTGCGCGAGCTGGGCCGGGTGGACTGGGTGCTCGACGAGTTGCGTCCGCTGGCCGACGAGTCGCACTATCGCGCCGATCGTCACGAGGCATTCCGCAAGGTCAAGCGCATCAACTCCTGCAGCCGCCATCAGCTGGGCATTGCGCGCGAGCTTGCCGCTTGGCGCGAGGACCGCGCCGAGCGCCGCAACATCCCGCGCAAGTGGGTCATGTCCGACGATACGCTGCTGGCGCTCGTCAAGCGCAATCCTGTGCGCGTTGAGGAGTTCCGCAGCATCCGCGGTACCGACCAGCTGGGGGAGCGCGACGTGGACGGCGCGCTTATGGCCATCAAGCGCGGTGCGAGCTGCCCACACGATCGCCTGCCGCTCATGGTACGCGGACACCGTCAGATTTCGCCGGAGTTGGAGAGTGTGACGGACCTGATGTATGCGCTCATTCGCCTGGTCGCCGAGCGCTCGGGCGTGGCGACCTCGGTCATCGCCTCGCGCGATGACCTGGCCGACTACATTGAGCATCCCGAGCAAAGTCCCCTGCGCGAAGGTTGGCGCTTTGAGCTCGTGGGCTCGCGCCTGGACGATTTGCTCTCGGGCAATATGGGACTCACCGTAAAGGACGGCAAAATCGAGCTCCTGTAGGGAAGCCTAGCCGCTTGAGTGGGTAGAATGCCTCCAACGTGTAACTCGATTCGGAGGAATTCGCATGCCTTATTACTATGGATACGGCTTTGGCATTGACCCGCTGTACCTGCTGGTTGTTCTTGTCTGCACGGTGCTTGGCCTTGCTGCGCAGAGCTATATCAACTCGACATACAAGACCTGGTCCAAGGTTCGCTCGGACGGCGATACGGGTGCCACGGTCGCTCGCCGCATGCTCGATGCCAACGGCTGTGCTGCCGTAGGCATCAAGGGCGTCGCCGGCGAGCTCACCGATCATTACAACCCGCAGGACAACAACCTGTATCTGTCGGATGCCAACCGTTCGGGCGGTTCGGTCGCAAGCGTTGCCGTCGCCTGCCACGAGGCGGGCCATGCCGCCCAGCGTCAAAGCGGTTACGCCATGATGAAGGTGCGTACCGCCCTGGTCCCGGTCGTCAACTTTACCCAGAACACTTGGACGATCGTGCTGCTCATGGGCCTGTTCATGAATATCGCGGGGCTCACGACCCTCGCGCTGGTCTTCTTCTCGTTTAGCGTGCTGTTCCAGCTAGTTACGCTGCCGGTCGAGATCGATGCCAGTCGCCGTGCTGTGGCGTATATCGAGCGGTCGGGCATGAGTTCCAAGCAGGTCAACGGTGCCAAGAAGGTGCTGACGGCAGCCGCGCTTACCTATGTGGCGGCGGCGCTCACCTCGATCATTCAACTGCTCTATCTAATGGCTCGATACAACAGAAACTCCAACCGATAACAAATGGGACCGACGGGCGCCGTGGGGATTTGTGTCCCTGCGGCGCTGTACTATGTGTTGGACTTGAATTTGCGCAGGGCCGGGGCCCATGTGCACGATGACGAAAGGAGGCTGCGTGGCAGGCTGGAATCTAACCGGCAATGCCGTTTCCGCCGAGTTCGACGGATTGGACGAGCAAGAGCGTAAAGAGCTCAGCGTGAGCCAGGCGGTGGAGATTGCCGCTGGCGCGCTCGATGCGATTCCGCAGCTGAGCGTTCTGGGCGAGGTCACGGGTTTTCGTGGTCCCAATGCCCGAAGCGGCCACTGCTACTTCCAAATCAAGGACGACTCGGCGGCCGTCGACTGCATCATCTGGAAGGGCGCCTACCTTAAGCGCACCTTCGACTTGCGCGACGGCATGCAGGTGAGCTTTAAGGGCAGCTTCAATCTCTACAAGCCTACGGGTCGCATGAGCTTCGTCGCCCGCTCGTTCTCGCTGGCGGGGGAGGGCCTACTGCGTCAACAGGTGGCGCAGTTGGCCGAAAAGCTACGCCGCGAGGGGCTGATGGACGAGTCCCGTAAACGCCGCATCCCGGTGTTTTGCTCACGCGTGGCGGTCGTCACCTCGCTTTCTGGCGCGGTAATCGACGACGTTAAGCGTACGCTGCGCCGTCGCAACCCGCTCGTCGAGCTTGTCTGCGTGGGCGCAAAAGTCCAGGGCGAGGGTGCGCCGGAAGAGCTTATTGAAGGCTTGCGCCGCGCCGCTGCCATTACGCCGGCGCCCGATTGCATTTTGCTCGTGCGTGGCGGCGGTTCCTTCGAGGACCTCATGACCTTTAACGACGAGGAGCTTGCCCGTGCGGTGGCAGCCTGTCCCGTGCCTGTGGTAACGGGTATTGGGCATGAGCCCGATACCTCGATTTGCGACATGGTGAGCGACCGTCGCGCCTCTACGCCCACGGCGGCGGCAGAATCGGTGGCACCGGCTATGACGGAGTTGGCCGACGTGCTCGAGGCGCGCCATCAGCGTCTGGGCGCCGCGATGGCTTCGATGATCGGGTCGGATCAGGTCGATCTGGAAATGCTCGACCAGCGCGGTCGTCGTGCCTGGGATACCTATACGGCTCGTCTGGGCGACGCGCTCGATGCGGCCGCATGCCGCCCGTGCCTCAACGACCCAACGTTTATGGTCGAGCGTCGCGAGTCTGAGCTTGCCCTGACGGCCGATCGTCTGTCCGGCGCCATAACGCGTTCGGTTGGGGCCTTCCGCTCCAACTTCGAGCGTCTGCCCGAGCGCTTGGTCGCAAGCACCTCGGGGCTCGATGGCAAGCGTCATGCGCTCACGCTTGCGAGTTCCCGTCTGGAGCATCAGGGACGTACGATGCTTAGCAAACCCGCGTCCGAACTGGGCCGTGCGGCAGCCTCGCTCGATGCCCTGTCGCCGCTCAAGGTGCTTGCCCGCGGCTATTCCATTGCATATAGCGAAGCCGGTGTGGCTACGAGCGCCAAGACCTTTAAGCCAGGCGACGCCATTCGCGTGCGTATGGCAGACGGCAACGTGGCGGCAACGGTCGATACGGTCGAGTAAGCCGTGTTTCATAGCGATAAACCTTTAGGAAAGGAAACAGATATGGCAGAGAAGACCCCGGTCGAGCAGCTTACGTACAAGCAGGCTTCTCAGGAGTTGGAGCTCATCATCCGCAGCTTGGAGTCGGGCGACATGGAGCTCGAGGAGTCGCTCGAGAGCTACACCCGCGGCGTCGAGCTTCTTAAGAGCCTGCGTACCCGCCTGACTGATGCCGAGCAGAAGGTCTCGGTGCTCCTTAAGGACGTCGACGGCAATGACGTGCTCGCCGACGGCGAAGCCGCCAACACCGACGACAACCTCTCGTTCTAACCATCTCGCAGTCCACTTTGGGGTAGTCTTTTTGGGGCTTTTTTGACTACCTCTTGTCGGCTGCCTCGCCGAGCACTTGCGTTTGCGAAAAAGTAGTCAAAAAAGCCCCGTCGCAAAAAGACTACCCTGGTGGCTTGGCCATTGGAGGTGAATGTTGCTTGCCTTTTGGCGTGTTAGGTGAGTTGAGGCGCTATCGCTGGTCGATTTCACCGGGTTCAACCATTATTTCTAGCGTGTGTAAATATTCATCTTGATTGTCAGATATGTATTCGCTTACATACCAGAATTCTAGAAGAGGCCCTGCGGCAATGAGATGATTCTGGTCCATGAATTCATTCATTTCCCTCCATATTGTCGGCGTTATTTCTGCAGGTCCGGTGGTTGTCCTGCAAAGATAGTCACCTTCTGGGAAAATCTCGCACCTTTTATCGTCGATTGATCCGAGTGAAAGCAGCGTCTTCTCTGCTACCAGGCAACCGTCGGCGCTTCTGCGCGATGGGTCAAGGATGAAGCATGGAACCGTGTGTATCGAATCGATTTCCATCCCGAGTTCTTTCATGCGCTTAATGGTGGCGTAGGGAATTATGTCGCCGCTTAGCTCATCCTCGCTTACGATGACATATCCTCGGGGTCCCTTATGAACCACCCTCGACTGTTTTTCCTCGCGTGCTCGTAACGACATGGATATGTTCTGCATGCAATGCTCGATCTTTCGGCGCCGTTGCGATAGTTTTGCTATGGCTGCGTCGATGCTATCAAGTTCGTTGCTGAACAGTTCAAAGCTCGTTTCGAGTGAATGGTTATCTAGGAAAGATCTGATTTCGCTAAGCGTGTAGTTCATATTGAGCATTGACATGATGATGTTGAGTCTGCCGAAATCGTCCTTCCTGTATTCACGGTAGGCATTCGCCCTGCGCTTTGGGGCAACTAAACCAATTGCCTCGTAATAGCGAAGAGTGTCTGCGCTTACGCCGTAGAGGCCGGCCGTCTGCTTGATATTAAGGGAAAACTCGCGTTCCATGTCACACCTTCCGACTGCCCTAGGGCCACTCAAAACCTTGGAGCTATTCTAATGTTTGTTACTCCGTCATTGTCGGGCAAGCGGTCGTTTTGACGAGGTGAACGGTCTTAAGCGCTTGGTATCCAGCTGGTATTCCATCGAAACACGTCGTTGACCTTTGACTTTCTCCAAATTCTAAGATGGTTTCAAGCCAGCTAGCTTAAATCATATCGATCTAGCATCTTAATTGTGAGGAAGGACAAGCAATGAAGGTCAAGACTAGGACGGGTATAGTTTCGGGCAAGACGCTCGAAAACGGGGTTGAAGCTTTTTTGGGCATTCCCTATGCAAAGCAGCCGGTAGGTGATCTTCGTTGGCGTGCCCCTGAGCGCCTTGATGATTCCGATGAGGAAATTGAATGCGTGGAATTCGGGCATTCTGCCAGGCAATTTATCGATGAAGTTGAACTCGCTTCGCTTCATGAGCAAGGGGAGGATTGCCTGAGCCTTAACGTGTGGGTCAGGGGACACGCAGGCAAGAACCTTCCTGTCATGGTATATATCCATGGTGGTGCCTACTTCTCAGGTGGATCTGCCGACCCGCTATATAACGGCTCCAATTTTGCGGCAGCGAAGGATGTCGTTATTGTTTCGATTAACTACCGTCTGAACTTGTTTGGGTCGCTGCTGCTCGATTGCCTGCCGGGCGGAGAGGACTACAAAGACGCCGGCTATCTTGCCATTCTTGATCAAATCCGTGCGCTCGAGTGGGTGCATGAGAATATTTCGGCCTTCGGCGGTGACCCCAATTGTGTCACGCTTTTCGGTGAGTCGGCAGGCTCTTCCAGCCAGGCTCTTCTTTCCATATTGCCAGAGGCAAATAAGTATTTCCAACGTGCGATTTTGGAGTCCGGCCCTATCCAGCTTTATAAGACCCGCGAGCGCGGCGAGTACTTTGCTCGGGAGTTCGCCGAAATCATGGGATGCAAAACCGCCCAAGAGCTCTTAGCGAAGTCGGCAGACGAGCTCATTGAGGGCATGCAGGTGTGGTGCGATCGTCATACCTACGAAGTGTCGCTAATTTTCTCGCCGGTTTGCGACGGGTCTTTTCTTCCCAAGAAGCCGATGAAGGCCTGGGCGGAGGGCGCAGCCAAGGATATCGATATCATGATTGGATGTACCGAGGACGAGTTTACTTATTTCCATTTCTATTTCGATGACCTTCCCGGATTCTGGCACGGCCAATTCCCGATTCATTTTGATGATCAGATTGATATCGATTACTGGGAGCAAGCATATCGAAAGGCATGGCCTGAGCGCGATTTTGCCGAGAATTACACCAATTTTATGAACTCAACCGGTTTCTTTGTCGGCACCGACCTTATGGCTGAAGAGCAGTCGGCGTTTAAGCCCGTGTACAACTATTTGTTCCGTTATAAATCTCGTGTCGAGGGAATGGGTTCTTGCCACGCAATCGAGGTGCCGTTCGTTTTCAAGAATCTTGATACCGCGAGTGGTCTGATGTTTACGGGTGACAATCCTCCAGCGCATCTCGCGGATGAAATGAACGATGCGTGGTTCAGTTTTGCGAAGACGGGCAAACCGTTTGTTGAGGGCAAGGCACCATGGGACCCCTATACCGCTGAGAACCACATTCATATGGTAATTGACGAAAACGAGTGGAAGCCGGCGCATTCGCTGCATGCCAAAGAAGATTCGGTGTTCCGTCCTATGTACGAGGTACTACTCAACGATTAGTGAAAGAAGCCGCAATGGAGTGGGCTAATTAGCCCCATTGAATTCAGCTTGAACTATCCCTGCGTAAGGAGAAAGAAATGGCTCAAGAAGAAAAGCTATCGGGTTATCGGTGGATGATCTTATTCGTAGTTTGCCTCATTTGCTTCATGGCAAACTTCATGCAATATCAGGTTTCAGCATGGGGTGTCGTCGTGATGACGACTCTCGGCATCGATGCCGGTGGGCTTACCAATCTCATGTTGATGCCGATGCTCACCGCTGTGTTTTTGTCGATTCCTGCAGGATCTCTTGCTGATCGCTACGGCGTTAAGCTTGTCGTGTCAATTGGCATGGTGCTTTCTGCTGTAGGCGGCTTTCTGCGTTATTTCATGATTAATGACTTTACCGTGCAGATCGTTTCGATGTTTATGATCGGCTTTGGCATTGCGGCGCTCAATGCCAATCTGGCAAAGGTGCTGGGTTCCTGGTTTAAACAGCAGACCTCCCTTGCCGTGGGAGTTTTCTATGCTGCTTCATGTGTGTCCATCGTGATAGCCCAGGCATTCAGCACTTATTTTCCTACGCTTGACGTGTCTTATCTGGTCGCTGCTATTGCCGAAGCTGTAACTGCTGCGCTGTGGATCTTCTTTATGAGGAACGTCCCGGAGGGCGAGCTCATGCCCGAGCCCGAGCCGGTTATGAAGTACATTAAGATTGCCGCTAAGTCGCGCGGCGTTTGGTGCATTGCCTTGGCTTATGGTCTTACCCTCGCTTCAACCACGGCATATTGCGCAATTCTGCCGTCTGCGCTTGAGCTCGTTCGCGGCGTTGATACTGCCACCGCTGGATCTATGGCAGCAATTATTACAGTTGGTAGCTTCTTTGCTTGTTTTGCGGGACCGGCTGCCGTCCTCAAGCTCGGTAAGAATAAACCGTTTCTCATTGTAACCACGGTGATTGCCGCCGTTGTAATGGTTGCAAACTGGTTTTTGCCGCTTGGCACTGTCATGTGGGTTGCTCTCGTCCTCAATGGTTTTATGACCGCTCTTTCTGGCCCCATTATTCAGGCAATGACTCCTGATCTTCCTGAGATTGGCGCGAAATATGCCGGTAGCGCTGGTGGAATAATCGGTACTGTCGGCCTTCTCTGCTCCTATTTTGTTCCCGTTATTGTTTCGTCTATTTCTGGTGACAATTGGACGTTGAACTTTACGATCGAATCGATTCTTTTCCTTGCGAGCGTTTTGCCTATTGCGATGTTGCCCGAGACTGGTGCGGCGGCAAAAGCCGAGATGCCTGAGACTTCTGAATTATAATTAATCGGTGTTTTGCCTGGTCGCGACCTCCAGTTGATATGGGGGTCGCGACCATTTTTAATGTGAGGTTGGTGCAATGGATGGTGAAGCGTGCGAAGTTGCGCACAAAGTTGAGAAAAAGCGGGCTTCGAGTGGTTACCGCTGGTTAATATTGCTGTTGACGTGTGGTCTCTGTTTTTTGGGCAACTTCATGCAGTATCAGGTCGCTGCCTATGCTACGGTCATCATGCCTCAGATGAATATCGACCCTGTCGGATTCTCATCTCTCTTTCTGGCGCCAATGCTTGCGGCGGTTTTCTTTAGTCTCCCGTTCGGATCACTTGGAGATAGGCTTGGGCCCAAAGTAGTGATACTTGGCGGGTTCTGTGTTTCTTTAGTCGGCGGCGCTATCAGAATTTTCACCCTATCGAACTATCCTGCTCAACTTGTCTCGATGTTTTGCATCGGCGTGGGGATGGCGGCATTGACTGCCAATAATGCAAAGACGCTTGGACTTTGGTTTGCAGATAAGACGGATGTTGCGATGGGCATTTACTATGCGGCGACTTGCTTTGGCATTGCGGCGGCGCAAGCATCATCGGCGTTTATGTCTTCCGTGCTAATGGGCTATACAGTTGCAGAAGCGTTGTTGGTCGTTCTGACTATCTTCTGGGGTTTATTTGGTAAGAACGTACAGCATGACTCACTTATTCCTGATGGCGTTGAGCACGACCAAGCCCTTCTGACTGCTTTTCGTTCGCGTAACGTTTGGCTTTGCGCGATTTGCGCCGCTTTCTCACTTGCCGCCACGACCGCCTTTTCCGGTGTGCTACCTCAGGCTCTTGAGCTTGTGCGAGGCACCGATGCTTCGACGGCCGGCGAAATGGCGGCGCTGACAACCGCTGCTGGGATTATCGGCTGCTTGATTGCTCCGATGCTTTACGGTAAATGCCGCCTTGCGCGACCGTATCTTGTGATTGTCGGGCTTCTTGGCTCTATTTCAATTGCAGTTGCGTGGTTTGCCTCGGGCTTGAAGTCCATGGGGGTATTGCTTGCAGTGTGCGGCATCGTTACGAGCATGATGGGTCCAGTTGTTCAAGCTCTGCCAGTTTCATTTGTTGAAATCGGCACTCGTTATGCTGGCAGCGCTGGCGGTATTATGGCCGAAGTTAGCCTTTTGGGCTCTTATATGCTTCCTATTGGTATTGCGGCTATTTCCGGTTCAGATTACGACAAACAAATGATGCTTATTACTCTGCTTTACGGTCTATCCGTCCTTCCGGTGTTGATCGTTCCCGAGGTCAAACACTTTAAATAGGCGCGAGCATATGGATGGATAAAGCCCTCTGGTCATTGCGATTGCCGAGGAATGGATTTCGCTCAATTCGGATCTTTGAAGTGGGCTAAACTGTCTTGGTGTTTCACTGAACAACGCCACCTTCTGTTGCGTTGTCGTTAGAAAGGAACCAGCCATGTGTGATTGCATCTTCTGTAAAATCGCCAACCACGAGATCCCCTCGACTGTTGTCTACGAGGACGACCAGGTCATCGCGTTCGATGACCTCAATCCCCAGGCACCGGTTCATACGCTCGTGATCCCCAAGAAGCACTACAGCGACATCGCTGATAACGTGCCTGCCGAGACCATGGGCGCCATGGCCCATGCCATCCAGGAGGTTGCTAAGGCCAAGGGCCTGGAGGACGGTTTCCGCGTCATCTCCAACAAGGGCGTTAACGCCGGCCAGACCGTCATGCACTTCCACATGCACGTCCTCGGCGGCAAGAACTTGGGCGAGAACCTTATCTAAGATCGTATGGCCCGTCGTCTTGATTGCCTTTGGAGAAACCTGTGCAGTTGTCTCAACTCGAATATCTTCAAGCGGTAGCGAATTATGGCGGCGTGCGCAAGGCGGCTCGCGCCGTTCATGTGAGTCCGCAGGCTGTTTCGTCGGCGATCAAGAAGCTGGAATCTGAGTATCAGGTCGTTTTGCTCGACCGGTCGACGGGCGAGGCCGTTTTGTCTCCTGCAGGGCGAGAGTTTGCGGGACGCGCGCGCGTAATCCTCGCGCAAGTCGATGATCTCAAAAATTACGCTCGGTCGATGGGGCAGGGTGTTTCGCCCGACGGTCATTTTCGTCTTTACGCCCCCTGCCTTCATGGGCGGGGGCGTCTTTTTGACGAAAACTGGTACGACTCGTTTGAGAGTTCGCACCCCCAGATTCACCTCGACGTGTGGCATCAGCCAACGGCTACGTGTTTTGAGTCTCTTTTGCTCGGGATATCGGATGCGGCTATTTCATTCGAGAAGCCACGGGGCAGCGCCCTTTGTTCGAAATACCTGGGTGAAAAGGAGCTCAAGGTTCTTTCGTGTCCGGTTGGCCATCGTGTCAGGGGCACCATAACCATTCGTGAACTATTGAGCGGTAGGCTTGCTGTCCCCATCAACTTGTCGCCCTGTCTCAATGCAATCAACCAGTGCCCTGAGGCCCAACTCGTTAATTTCCGCTTTCGTGATGTCGAATATGGAAGCGAGAGACAGATTGAGTTTCTTCAAGGCGGGGGATTGATATTGAGCTTTTCTGGCTCCTCTCTTGCATCAGATGGATCCAACGTGAGCGAATGCTCCATTGAGGGCTCGCGCGACGTAACCTTGCCTATCTATTTTTGCTACCGGCAAAACGCCTGGACGGATCGGCATCAGACGGTATTTCTTCACCTGTTGCGCCATCTCGCTTCTTGAGGTTGCTTGGCTTCGTGCCGTCAAATGAATATTGACGATTTGTAACGTATGGCTGACGGTTTTGCCTTCATGCTTTTTGAGACCTCGGCTTGGATTATCGGCCTTTGGAGGAGGAGTATGAAAAACCGTACGGTTTGGCTGTATATGGCGTTTGTTTTCCTATCGAACTTCAGCACCATCTTGTATTTTCTGACGGTTTACCTTGAGTTCGTCGGATTCTCGATGGTCGCGATTTCTGGCATGATGATTGCGTACCAGGTAAGCAAATTTGCTCTCGAGATTCCTACCGGCTATATCGCCGATAGATTTGGGCGAAAGATAAGTGGCCTGGTGGGTATCGCGGGAATGCTCGGATACTACGCTGCCCTGCTCCTCATACGATCTCCTCTGCTTTTGATAGGTGCGTTTGCCCTCAAGGGTTTTGCCGTCGCATGCGTGAGCGGTTCTATTGAGGCAATCTATATCGATTCCGTCTCCCAAGATCAGCTCGTTAGGCTTAATGTGGTTGAGCGATTCGTCTTTTACGCATCTTATGCTCTTTCCGCGTGTGTGGGCGGCTTCATCTCGTCAGAAGGTGCATATTTCATCGGTCTTTCGGCCGATATCTTTGCGATGGTATTGACGTTACTTGTCGTTGCCTGCATTCCCGAAACGAAAGGGAAAGGTAGCGCTGCGGCTTCTATGAGCCAAATTAGCCCGAGGATGATTTGGACTGCCATTGCGGGCAATGGCACGCTTCGCTCAGCGTTCATCATGGACTGTTCTCAGGCATTTGCTTTTGTCGCCCTGGAAGACTTTTTCTCACTGCTGCTTGCGGGTCGCGGAATGAATGCCGTCGCTTCGGGTGTGACCATTGCGGTCCAGCTCCTTGCCTCGGCCTCCATGGGACTTATTGTGCCCTGTGCGATTGCTCATGTCGACAAGGGCCGCTTTGCGCGTATTTGCGGCATCGTGCGCCTTTTCCTGACAGCTTTGTTTTTGATTCCCCTTACTCCGGCTAATTTGCTGCCCGTGTTCTATGTACTGCAGACGGTTGCGTACTCGTTATTTGCTCCAATTAAATACTCAATTTTTCAAAAGGCAGCCGATTCTTCGATGCGCTGTTCACTGATTTCGGTTCAAAGCCAGATGGTGACGGTGGGTGCCGTTCTTTTCTATCTGCTCAACGCTGTGTTGAGTAGCGTTGCGGGCATTCGAGTCGTATTGCTTGTCGCGCTCGGGATTTCTTCCCTTGTGTATATCCCCGCGCTATTTCGTCTTACACGCCAAAGGTCATGAGTATTTGGGCGCCGATAACTTATATATCAACGCAATAAACCCGAGCGCGAGGGCGTTTGGGTTTATTATTGAAGCGTATGTAACCTGGCGGCGCCACACCGCCTGTTAGTAGGGAGACACATGAACGTTCTGGTCGTCAACGCAGGATCTTCGACCCTTAAGTATCAGGTCATCGATACCAAGTCCCACAAGGTGTCCGCAAAGGGCTCCTGCGAGCGCGTCTGCTTTACCGGCGGCACCTTCACCCACGCTGCCAACGGCTCCAAGAAGGTGACCGAGAACATCGAGTTCCCCGACCACAAGGTCGCCATCGAGGTCGTCCTGAAGGACCTTGAGGCCAACGGCGTCAAGATCGAGGGTATCGGCCACCGTATCGTTCAGGGCGGTTGGTACTTCGGTGATTCCTCCCTCGTCGACGAGGACGTCCTCGCCAAGATCCGCGAGGTCGCTCCGCTCGCCCCGCTGCACAATAACCCCGAGGCCAACGTTATCGAGTACTGCCTGGAGCAGTATCCCGACCTGCCCAACGTCACGGTTTACGACACCGCTTTCCACTTCAACATGCCCGAGGTCGCCAAGACTTACGCCCTGCCCAAGGACGTCTGCGACAAGCTGCACATCCGTAAGTACGGCGCCCACGGCACCAGCTACCGTTACATCTCCAAGAAGGTCGCCGAGATGACCAACGGCGAGGCCCGCAAGGTCGTCGTGTGCCATATCGGCTCCGGCGCTTCCCTGTGCGCCATCGAGGACGGCAAGTGCATGGACACCACCATGGGCTTGACGCCGCTCGACGGCGTTATGATGGGCACCCGCTGCGGCTCCATCGACCCGGCTACCGTGTGCTACCTGCAGCGCGAGGGCGGCTACACCTTCGACGAGGTCGACGAGATGATGAACAAGAAGTCCGGCCTTTTGGCTGTGACCGGCGGCAAGACCAACGACTGCCGCAACGTCGAGGAGCTCGCCGCTGCCGGTGACCCCGAGGCCCAGCTCGCCTTCGATATGTTCGTCTACAAGATTGCCGCCAAGGCTGCCGAGATGGCCACCTCCATGTGCGGTATGGACACCCTGGTCTTCACTGCCGGCATCGGTGAGCACGCTCCTGCCGTCCGCGCCGGCGTGGCCGACCGCCTGGCCTTTATGGGCGTCAAGATGGATCATGCCCGCAACGCCCTGCGTGGTGACGGCGCATGGTGCCTGTCTGCCAAGGATTCCAAGGTTAAGATTTTCGTTATCCCCACGGACGAGGAGTTCATGATCGCTTCCGACGTCGAGCGCATCGTCAACGGCAAGTAATTGCAAAAGGGGAGGGGCTGGACGACCGAGCGCCGTTCGGCCCCTCTTTTGTGCTCGTTGGGCGATATGCCTGATAGTTATTTATTAAATTGTGATAACTTCTTATTAACATGCGGCCGCCTTAAGGGGTCTGCGCCGACCGTATCGCACTGCAAAGGAGTCTCATGAACGTACTTGTTGTCAACGCCGGTAGCTCAAGCCTTAAATATCAGCTTTTGGATACCGATACCCGCGAGGTTTTCGCCAAGGGCAACTGCGAACGTATCGGTTCGGACATGGGCATCTTTGGCCACTCCGAGAACGGTGGCGCCAAGCAAACCGAGGAGGTCCCCTTCCCGGACCACCGTTCGGCTATCGCACGTGTGCTCGAGGAGCTCGAGAAGACCGACTTTACGATCGATGGCATTGGGCATCGTATCGTTCAGGGTGGCTGGTACTTTGACGATTCCGCGGTCGTCGACGATGAGGTCATGGCTAAGATTCTCGAGGTGGCACCGCTTGCCCCGCTGCACAACTACGGCGAGGCAGCGGCAATCGAGTATTGTCGCGAGAAGTATCCGGAGCTGCCCAACGTGGCCGTCTTCGACACCTCGTTCCACATGACTATGCCCGAGGTCGCCTACACCTACGCCCTGCCTAAGGACGTGTGTAACAAGTATCACGTGCGCAAGTACGGCGCCCACGGTACGAGCCACCGCTACGAGTGGATGATGGCCAAGGAGATCCTGGGTTCGCGCTGCCACCGTCTGCTTTCGTGTCATCTGGGCAACGGCGCTTCGCTCGCCGCCATTGAGGACGGTGTATGCCGCGATACCACGATGGGCCTCACGCCGCTCGACGGCCTGATGATGGGCACCCGTTGTGGTTCCATTGACCCGGCTACCGTGTGCTACCTGCAGCGCGAGGGCGGCTACAGCTACCAGGAAGTCGATGACATGATGAACAAGCAGTCTGGTCTGCTTGCCATCTCGGGCATCTCCAACGACGCCCGTGACATCCGTACGCGCGCCTCCGAGGGCGACGAGCGCTGCCTGCTTGCCTTCGACATGTTTGCCTACAAGGCCATGCAGCAGGCTGGCTCCATGATCGCTTCCATGGCGGGCGTGGACACCATCACCTTTACCGCCGGTATCGGCGAGAACGACTGGTCGATCCGCAAGGCCTTCTGCGATTGCTTTGAGTGGCTGGGCGTGCGCATCGACAACAACAAGAACCGCGAGGCCGTGGGTAACGGCCCGCAGGTCATCAGCGCCGCCGGCTCTTCCGTCACGGTCATGGTCATCCCCACCGACGAGGAATACATGATCGCCCACGACGTCGAGCGTCTGACCAAGAACAACTAACGCGCGCATTTGCAAGTAAACGAAAGGCCTCCAGAGCAGCAGCTCCGGAGGCCTTTTTGCTGGCAGGTGAAAATTCCAGTCCCAAAGAGATCATCATCAGCAACGCCTGCGCTCCCAGCAACGGCACCCAACCATTCAGATCCTCAGCTCCAGCTCGTAGCCAAGCCGCCGTCCACCCCAGATACCCTGATTGCAACGTAGCGGCAGGGACCCTACAGGGTAAAGCTCTGAAAACTATCCGCAGGACGCATGAAACCCCCGCCGCACGAAGTGCGCAGCGGGGGTTTCATGCATGTCCGAGGACGTTTTCAGAGCTTTACCCTGTAGGGCCCCGAGGGGATATGTCAGCTACTCAGCCATCTGAGCCTGGACGGCGGTGATGGCCACGACACCCACGATGTCGTCGGCGGAGCAGCCGCGCGACAGGTCGTTGACCGGCTTGGCGATGCCCTGCAGGATGGGGCCGTAGGCGTCGGCACCGGCGAAGCGCTGGACCAGCTTGTAGCCGATGTTGCCGGCCTCGAGGTCGGGGAACACGAGCACGTTGGCCTTGCCGGCGACAGAGGAGCCGGGAGCCTTGAGCTGGGCGACGGTGGGGACGATAGCGGCGTCGAGCTGCAGCTCGCCATCGATGGCGAGCTCGGGAGCCTTCTCCTTGCAGAACTTCACGGCCTCTTGGACCTTCTTGGCGACCTCGCCGCCAGCGGAGCCCATGGTGGAGTAGGAGAGCATGGCCACGTGCGGTTCAACGTTGCCCATGAAGGTGGACCAGGAGTGAGCGGAGGCGATGGCGATCTCGGAGAGCTCGTCGGAGGACGGGTTGATGTTGAGGCCACAGTCGGCGAAGATCAGCGTGCCGTCGGTGCCGAACTGCGGGGTGTCGGTGCACATCACGAAGAAGGCCGAGACCAGCTTGGTGCCCGGGGCGGTCTTGAGGATCTGAAGCGCAGGGCGCAGGGTGTCGGCGGTGGAGTGGCAGGCGCCAGAGACCAGGCCGTCGGCATCGCCCATCTTGACCATCATGGTGCCAAAGTAGGTGGCGTCCATCACCTGGGCGCGAGCCTGCTCGATGGTAACGCCCTTCTTGGCGCGGAGCTCGGCAAACTTCTGCGCGTACTCCTCGTGCTTCTCGGCATTGCGCGGGTCGATGACGGTAGCGCCGGGAACGTTGATCTCGTCGGGGTTGCCCAGGATGACGATCTTTGCCAGGCCCTCCTCGATGATCTTGGTGGCAGCGACGATGGTGCGCGGATCCTCGCCCTCGGGCAGGACGATCGTCTTAAGGTCGGCCTTAGCGGCAGACTTCATACGGTTAAGGAAATCGCTCATGTTACTCCTTACAAGCGTTTCACTAAGCTCCAGGCGCCCGGCTGTTCACGAATAAACCCGCTACTAGCGGGTTTACCTTTCAATTATGTACGCCGCGGTGCTTGAGCTTTCCTTGTGTGGCAAGCTCATTATAGGACGCATTAGCGCTATAATCGCTCTGATAAATATGTCTCGAAGAATGTTCGAGAAAAGCCCAGCTAACGAGCCCGTGGCTTTTGACAAGGAGTATCGATGCAGATTACCTCAGGCCTGCCTGAAGGCTTTAACGCCGGCGCGTACGACATGATTGTCGTCGGTGCTGGATATGCCGGTGCCGTTTGCGCCCGCCGTCTTGCCGAGACCATCGGCTATCGTGTTGCCGTTTTGGAGCGCCGTAGCCACATTGCGGGCAATGCCTATGACTGCACTGACGAGGCCGGAATCCTGATCCACGAGTACGGTCCGCATATCTATCACACCTTTAACGAGCGCGTGCACAATTTCCTGTCGCGCTTTACCAAGTGGACGGATTATCAGCACAAGGTGCTCGCCAACATCAACGGTGCCCTTATGCCCGTGCCCTTCAACCATGCGAGTCTCAAGCTCGCCTTTGGTGACGAGCGCGGCGAGGAGCTGTATCAGAAGCTCGTGGAGACCTTTGGCAAGGATGTCAAGGTGCCCATTATGGAGCTGCGTAAGAAGAACGACCCCGACTTGGCCGAGGTCGCCGATTACGTCTACGAGAACGTCTTTTTGCATTACACCATGAAGCAGTGGGGCCAGACGCCCGATCAGGTCGACCCCTCGATCACCGGCCGCGTTCCCGTCTTTGTGGGCGATGATGACCGCTACTTCCCGCAAGCTCCCTTCCAGGGCATGCCGCAGGAGGGCTACACGGCGCTCTTTGAGCACATGCTCGACCACGACCTGATCGACGTGTTCTGCGACGTGGACGCCCGCGATCTCTTTGAGATCGACGAGACTACCGTCAAGATCGACGGCAAGGTCTATGGTGGCGAGATCGTCTATACCGGTCCGCTCGATGAGCTGTTCAACCTCGATCTGGGCGCCCTGCCGTACCGCACGCTCGACATGAAGTTCGAGACGCTCGATATGGATCAGTTCCAACCCGTGGGCACCGTCAACTACACCACGAGCGAGGACTACACGCGCATTACCGAGTTCAAGAACATGACCGGTCAGGTCCTGCCCGGCAAGACCACCATCATGAAGGAATACTCCAAGGCTTATACGCCCGGATCGGGCGAGACGCCGTACTACGCCATTCTTGAGCCCGAGAACCGCGAGCTCTATGAGCGCTACCTTGAGCGCGTTCAGAACCTGACGAACTTCCACCCGGTGGGTCGCCTGGCCGAGTATCGTTACTACGATATGGACGCCGTGACCAATTCTGCCCTCGATCTTTCGGATGAGATTATCGCCTGCCATGCATAAAGTCATAACATTCGGTATTCCCTCGTATAACGCCGCCAAGGACATGGACCATTGCATCACCTCCATTCTGGAGGGGAGCAATTACGCTACCGATATTGAGATTATCGTGGTGGATGACGGTTCCAAGGACGAGACGGCCGCCAAGGCCGACGAGTGGGAGGCCCGTTATCCCGGTATCATCCGCGCGGTGCACCAGGAGAACGGCGGCCACGGTATCGCCGTTCTTTCGGGCCTGCGCGAGGCGCAGGGTACGTACTACAAGGTCGTCGATTCGGATGACTGGCTCGACGGCGCGGCCCTTTCGACCATGCTGTCGATTCTGCGCGGCTTTGAAGAGCGCGACCAGCGCGTTGACCTGTTTATCTCGAACTACGTGTACGAGAAGGTTTACGAGGGTACGCATACGGCCATTGGTTACAAGTTTGCCCTGCCTCGAAAAAAGATCTTTACCTGGGACCAGATCGGCCATTTCCGTTTGGACCAAAATCTGCTCATGCACAGCCTGTGCTATCGCACGGATGTGCTGCGCGAGTCCAACCTGCCCATGCCGCCGCACACGTTCTATGTGGACAACATCTACGCCTACGTGCCGCTGCCGCGTTGCAAGACCATGTACTACGCCGACATCGACCTCTATCGCTACTTTATCGGTCGCGAGGGCCAGAGTGTCAACGAGGCCACGATGGTCAAGCGTCTGGACCAGCAGTTCCGTGTTACGCGTATCATGATGGAGTCGTACCACCTGTACAGCGATGTCGAGTCGTCGCGTCTGCGTTCGTACATGATGGGCTACTTCACCATGATGATGGCGATCTGCTCGGTGCTCACCAAGCTTTCCGACGAGGATTGTGCCGATGAGCGTCTGAAGACGCTGTGGAATGATTTGAAGGCCTATGACGAGCGTATGTATCGTCGTGCACGTTACGGTGTGGTCGGCTTCTTCACTAACCTCCGCGGTCGTGCCGGAGACAAAACCACACTCGGCCTATACCGTCTTGCCTCAAAGATCTTCAAATTCAACTAGCTGCTGAGTAATCGCTGCTGATAGGTTGACTGGGCCCCTTGGCCTTTAGTTTGCTACTGCGAACAGTCCTGCTCGCACGGAAAGCACATTAAGTGCTTTCCGGCTCGTGCGGAACTTGTAGCAAACTAAAGGCCAAGGGGCCTCTGCTATAAGAATCGATTGTCAGGTTATTTGAATTTGAAGATCTTCGACGCGCGGTACACAGGGGCCTGGGCTGAAAAGAATTAGATTGGAAGTCGGTCGGAGGCGGGCGGGCATTACGTTTGTCGCGAGTTCCGCATGCAAAGAAGGCCACTTAATGTGGCCTTCGTCTTGCATAGGACTGTAGAGCAGCAAACGTAATGCCCGCCCGCCTCCGACCGACGGTTGAGTGAGATTACTTTGCGGCGCCGGGGATGCCGTGGGAGGTTTTGGCGGTTTTGGCTCCGTTTACGATGGCGGTTTGCAAAGCCCTTACGGCGAGCATGCCCAGCAGGTCTAGGGGAACGGCGGCGTTTGCCTGGGCGCCCAGTTTGCCGCTGGCGAGGGTGTAGATGGTGTCGCCGTCGTTGGTGGTGTGCGTGGGACGGATGGCGTGTGCGTAGGCGTCTGCGGCCATCTGGGAGACCTTGGTGGCTTGTGCCTTAGTGAGTTCCACGTTGGTGACGATGCAGCTGATGGTGGTGTTGGTGCGGTCGAGCGGCATCTGCATGGATCCGGCGGCGGCAAAGGCTGCGAGTTCCATATCGACGATTTGGTCGCTATCGGCTGCGGCGCGCATGCCGGCGACCCACTCGCCGGTGAGGGGGTCGACAACGTTGCCGCAGGCGTTGACCGAGACCACGGCGCCCACCTTGATGGGGCCGAGCGCCACGGCGGCAGCGCCAAGGCCGGCCTTCATGCAGGTGGCGGGGCCCATGAGCTTACCCACGGTAGCGCCCGTGCCGGCGCCTACGTTGCCCTGTTCGAGCTTGGTGGGGGTGTGGTCGAGCGCCTCGCGCACGGCGGCGATGCCGGCCTCAATGTCGGGGCGAACGGTGGGGTCGCCAAAGGCAAGGTCGAAGATACAGCTGGAACACACGATGGGCACCTGCGTGGGGCCGACGGGAAGGCCGATGCCGCGGCTCTCGAGTTCGCGGGCCACGCCGCTTGCAGCCTCGAGGCCAAAGGCCGATCCGCCCGAAAGGCAGACGGCGTGGACCTTATCGACGGTGTTTTCGGGACGCAGCAGGTCGGTCTCACGCGAAGCGGGGGCGCCACCACGTACGTCAACGCCACCGGTGGCACCCTCGGGCGCCACGATTACGGTGCAGCCGGTGCCAGCCTCCTCGTCCGTATAGTTGCCAAAGCAAAAGCCATCGACATTGCAAACATCGATGGCTTCGAGCAGTGTGTCCATGTGTTCTCCTATCGGTTTTCCGCCGGGCCTTATGCCCGGTCGGGATCCGTACGGTACGGCAAAATTGTAGGCGCTGGGGGATACCCAGCGCCAGATGCAATTACGAGAGTTTTTGAATCGCGCGTGCGACGCGAGCGATGGGCAAGCCCACCACGTTGTAGAAGTCACCCGAAATATCGTGCACAAGCATGCGGCCGCCTGTGCCTTGGATGCCGTAGGCCCCGGCCTTGTCCATGGGTTCGCCGGAGGCAACATAGCGCTCGATCTGCTCTTCGGTAAGCTCATAGAACGTCACGTCGGTCACATCGACAAACGACAGGCTCTCGGCGGCATGCGGAGCTGTAGCGTCGCCGGCTTTAACGATGCAGACGCCGGTTGCGACCTGGTGCGTGCGGCCCGAAAGCTCGCGGAGCATGGTGCGCGCCTCGTCCCCGTCTGCCGGCTTGCCCAAAATTTGGCCGTCAAAGGTGACAATAGTATCGGCCGCGACGGTCAGTTCGTTGGGCTCGGCATGCTCGGCGGCAACGGCGGCGGCTTTGGCACGCGCCAAGCGCTCGACGAGTGTAAGCGGAGCTTCGCCATCAAAAGGCGTTTCGTCGATATCTGCGGGAATCACGCGAATGTCATAGCCCGCCTCGCGCATCAACTCGATGCGGCGCGGTGATTGCGAAGCCAAAATCATAGCTGAATGCCCTCGGCGACCTTCTCGACGGCCTTGTCGCCGGCGAGCGTGCGCAGCAGCTCAAGCGCAAAGGGGAGCGACTGTGCCATGCCGCTGGCGGTGATGATGTTGCCGTCGTGCGTGACCTTCTCGCCGGTATAGGCGCCTTCGGGGAAGCTTTTCTCAAAGCCGGGGAAGCACGTGGCGTGGCGCCCCTCGAGTAGGTCGAGCTCGCCCAGGATAAACGGGGCGGCGCAGATGGCGGCAACGTGCTTGGTCGCGGCGAACTCGCAGACCACGTCGCAGACGCGCTGATCGGCACGCAGGTTGGTGGCACCGGGCAAGCCGCCGGGCAGCACGACGCAGTCGTACTCGTCAAAGTTGATCTCATCAAAGAGCGCATCGCAGGTCACGGGGATCTGCAGCGAGCTTACGACCTCACGTGTGGGCATAATCGAGACGAGCGTGGCACGCACACCGCCGCGACGCATGACATCGACCATGGTCAAGCATTCAATAGTTTCAAAGCCATCGGCGGCGAGAACGGCAACGCTGGGCATGAGGGTTCCTTTCATAGGCGGCATACAATTAGCCGTCTTATACCCCGAAGACCTCCGCTTGCCACGCTCGATTTCTCAATGATTTATCTGAGCAATGATTGAGTGACTAGTTGCGCCTAAGGTGGACGACGGTCTCGCAGTGGAAGGTTTGCGGGAACAGGTCGACTGGCGTGATCTTGACGGGGGAGAAGGTGCCTTCTTCGACAAAGCGTTTGAGATCGCGCGCCAAGGTGGCCGGGTCGCAGCTCACGTAGGCGACATCGCGCGCACTCGTGCTGGCGATAAGGTCGATCGCCTCGGGGGCGAGGCCTGCGCGCGGCGGGTCGACCACCAAGACGTCGGCATCCTGGTCGGGGAACTCGCGCACCGCGTCTCCGCCAATGACGTCGACGTTATCGAGCTTGTTGATCTCCAGGTTACGGCGCAGGTCGCGCACGGCCGGGCCGTAGGCCTCGACGGCGGCGACGAAGTCGCAGCGGCGGGCGAGCGGCAGGGTAAAGGTTCCGGCGCCGCAGTACAGGTCCACGGCAAGCTCGTCTTCTTGCGGGTCGAGCGCTTCCATGACAAGCTCGATCAAAATCTCGGCACCCTTGGTGTTGACCTGGAAAAAAGACGGGGCAGACAAGCGCATCTGACCCTCGGCGATATTCTCGGTCCATGAGCCCTCTCCGGCGAGCATTTCGACCTTGGAGACACGGCGGGCCTTCTTTTCGCCCTTGCTCATCACGCGCACGATGCTCGTGGGATGAGCGGCGTCCGCCAGCACGCGGGAGACCTGCGAGCGCGGAAAAGAGCCTGTAGGCGTCCAGAGTGCGACCTCGAGTGCCTTGGTACGGCGCGATGCACGAATGCCCACGCGTTCGAGTCCCAAGTCATGGCTGCCGCTTAGATAGTTGAGTGCGCCGACGACCGATTTGAGCGCCTTCGGGAAGCGCTTATCGAACAGCGGGCACGCATCGACGGTCACGATTTTGCTGGGGGCGACACCGTGCATGCCAAGGCGCACGCGACCGTTGACGACGGTCGGTTCGAGCTCGATTTTATTGCGGTAGCCCCAGTCGTCCTTGGTGTGGCAGATGGGCTGTACCAACTCATCGACCTGCTCAGGAGCGAACTTGCCGATGCGCTCGAGCGTGGAGCGCAGGTTTTGCTCCTTGGCGGCGAGCTGTGCCGTGCGTGAGAGATTGCCCCACGAACAACCGCCGCAGATGCCAACGAAGGGGCAGGGGGGCTGAATGCGATCGGGGCTCGGCTCCAGAATCTCGGTCGTGCGGGCGCGCATGAACGACTTGCCGTCCTGTACGACCTCGGCCTCGACGGTGTCGCCTGCCACGGCGCCCTGCACAAAGACGGCCTTGCCGTTGTCGGCGTGCGCCAGCCCGTCGGCGCCGTAGGTCATCGATTCTATAGTGAGCTTCATATCCCTGCCTGTCATTCGTGTTGTTGCTCGCACCATGGTAGCAGGGAAAAGCGCCCCGCATCCGAGGCTTTCCTCAAATGCGGGGCGCTTCTACAAACTGCTTCTACAAACGACTATTTCGTCTTGCCGGTAATGAGCGTCTTAAGACCCAGGCCGATCAGGCCCAGGCCCATGCGCACACGACCGGGGCGATGGCGCTCGATGGCCTTGGTCTTGCCGGCGGGCTTATCGCGATGGGCGCTCGTCTCGGGTGCGGGCTTGGTGACCTGCGGCTCGGGCTGAGGTGCAGGTGCGGGCTCGGGCTCAATGACGGTCGCCTGGACCTTTTGGACCTTGGGTGCTACCGGCTGCGGCTCGGGCTCGGGGGCGGGTTTCGCCTCAATGACGGGCTCGGGCGCGGCCTCGGCGTTGCGATAGGCACGCTCCAGCAGGGCTTCCTGCGAGTTGAAGGGTTTCTCACCTCCTGTACGCTCCACGGGAACCCAGGTGCCGTCACTTGTCAGGCTGCGGGCTTTCACGTTGTCGTGCAGCTGCATGCCCATGTACTCGTGCACCAGGGCGCGGCAGGTGGGGTCGAGCACGGGGAAGGCGATCTCCACGCGGTGCTCGGTGTTGCGCGTCATCATGTCGGCCGAGCTCAGGTAGATCATGTCCGAGTCCACGCCAAAGGCGTAAACGCGCGCATGCTCCAAAAAGCGTCCGACGATAGAACGGACATGCACGTTTTCGGTCTTGCCAGGAACGCCCGGCTTGAGGCACGAGATGCCGCGGATGATCATGTCCACGCGGACTCCTGCGCACGATGCCTCGGCGATCTTGTCGATGACCTCGCGGTCGGTGAGCGAGTTGAGTTTAAAGAACACGCGGGCGGGCTCGCCAGCGAGAGCGCGCTGAATCTCGCGATCCAGACCGCGCATGATGAGCGGCTTGAGGCCTACGGGCGCCACACCTAGGAAGCGGTAATCGCCGCGCAGATTGCCCAGCGACAGGTTGCGGAAGAACAGGTTGGCGTCCTCGCCGATGCCGGGGTGGGCGGTCATGAGCATAAAGTCGCTGTAGAGTTTGGCCGTCTTCTCGTTAAAGTTGCCGGTGCCCAGCAGCGTCAGACGCGTTAGCGCCATGCCTTCGCGATAGGTGAGCTGGCAGATCTTGGAGTGGCACTTAAAGCCCTCGGAGCCGTAGATGACGGTGCAGCCGGCCTCTTCCAGGCGCTCGGCCCACTCGATGTTGTTCTGCTCGTCAAAGCGCGCGCGGAGCTCCATGAGCACCGTGACTTCTTTGCCGTTCTCGGCGGCATCGATCAGTGACTCGCACAGGCGGCTCTGCTTGGCCACGCGGTAGAGCGTGATGCGCAGCGAGATGCACTCGGGGTCATAGGCGGCCTCGTGCACCAGGTCCAAGAACGGATTCATGGCCTCGTAAGGGTAAAAGAGCAGCTTGTCGTGCTGCAGCACCTGCTCGCGGATGGAGCGGGTCATGTCGATGGTGGGGTTGGGCTGCGGCTTAAACGGCGTAAAGAGCAGCTCGTTGCGTAGATGCTCGGGAATCTTGCCCTCAATGCCGAAGACGTAGCCCAGGTCGAGCGGGATATCGCAGGTAAAGACCGAGCGGCGAGAAAGCTCGAGCGCCTTGCGGATGGTCTTGAGCGTCGCCTTCTCGAGCGACCCCGAGACCGCGAGCACTACCGGCTGCAGACGCAGGCGCTTCTTGAGGATGCGCTTCATGTGCTGGCGGTAGTCCTCTTCCTCCTCGACGCCCTCGCCGTCCGGATCGATGTCGGCGTTGCGGGTGACGCGGATGAGCGCGCGGTCGAGCGGCTTATAGGAGCCAAAGCAGCTGTCCAGGCAGGCGAGGATGACGTCCTCGAGCAGAATGTAGGAGTAGGTGCCGGTGGGCGAGGGGATCTCGACCACGCGGTTCATCGAGGCGGGGATCTCGATAAGGCCCAGCAGGCTCTCCTCGTCGGTGACGCCGTCCAGGCCGCAAGCCAGATAGAGTGCACCGTTGCGCAGGTTGGGGAAGGGATGGCGCGGGTCAATGACCAACGGCGAGATGACCGGCGACACGTAGGCCTGGAAGTAGCGGGTTACAAAGGTGCGCTCCTCGGGCGTAAGCGAATCGACACGCGCGCGGTGAACGCCCAGGGTGTCGAGCTTGCCCTCGATGCTCTTAAAGATGGACTCCCATCGGGTAAGGAGCCCGGGCATTTCGGCCATGACAGCATCGACCTGTTCGGAGGCGGTCATATTGCTCTTGTTGTCGACAGGCTGTTTTTTGAGCTCTGCCAGATCGGCCAGGCCGCCCACGCGCACCATGAGAAACTCGTCGAGGTTAGACTCGAAAATCGACACGAACTTTAGACGCTCGAACAGCGGAACGGTCTCGTCGAAGGCTTCGTCAAGCACACGGTTGTCAAAGCGCAGCCAGCTGAGCTCTCGGTTCTGCGTGTACGAGAAGTCGCGCGGCGGTTTGCGCAGCTTTGCGGCGGCTTGCTTTTTTTCGATTTTGCTCGGCATATGCATCTGTCCGTTCAGTCCCCGCAGGGGACGGTTGCCTAACACTATTCACTATTGTCTCAATTTAGTCGACCTATGGCACGGACGTATCGCGTGAACGGTATCTTTACCTACTTCTTACGCTGACAAGCCATAGAGCTGACGCCCGTCGCGTTGTGAAAAACGGTCTATATCCTCACTCAACTGGTGAGTATGTGTGAATAAGAATGATAGGTAGCTGAATATCATCGAATACAGACAGAAACGCGAACAAGCGTCATTTATATACATAAAACCGTTTTATGTATGCAATTCTGAATCGAAAGATTAGAGCTGCAATTGAGGATGATTTTTAAGAAAAAAGAGCGTCTACCTTAGAAAAGTTACTTTAGAACGCCGAAGTGCATCATGGGAGAATCACTTGCGATATACCGTTCATCGAACTTTGTTGACCGTTCGGGGGCGAGGTGGAATTGCGGATTGAATTTGGATATAACTAGAGCTGTCAGCAAGCAGCGCCCGTTACGGAAGGGCGCTGATAGATTCGGCCGAAAGGCCCGAAAGAAAGGTAGGAGGCCATGACGAAAGGTCTGCACG